>OAUF01000049.1_pt1 | contig 128339 bp, 112 predicted proteins | sample 1495111 | NCBI WGS metagenome assembly OAUF01 (sample SAMEA2580002, study PRJEB22360) | human gut metagenome | reverse complement strand
GTGCCCAGAACAGGACTCGAACCTGCATGCCTCTCGACACACGCACCTGAAACGTGCGCGTCTACCAATTCCGCCACCTGGGCAAAGATTATTGTTCCAACATTTCAAAGAAACATGAGCGGAAAACGAGACTCGAACTCGCGACCCTAACCTTGGCAAGGTTATGCTCTACCAACTGAGCTATTTCCGCATTTTTTCGTTTGCGGTTGCAAAGGTAGGGATTTTCCGTAAACATGCAAACATTCTGCCTACTTTTTTCACAGAAATCTGTTCACTTTGCACCTACCGCAAAACAATCATTTTGATTATCAACTCATTCGGTCACGATAATCTTCATAAGAAAATTGCTTGTATATTTCAGCTTTCCCCTCTTTTGTCCAAATGGCAATGGCAGGATGATGAATTCCGTTAAACATATTTGTCTTGACCATCGTATAATGAATCATATCTTCGAACACGATACGCTCTCCGATTTGCAACTCGTGATCGAAGCTCCACAGTCCCATATAATCACCGCTCAAACAGGAATTTCCTCCGAGACGATAAATATATTTTCCTTCATTTCCCATCTCTGCACCACGCACGGCAGGTTGATATGGCATCTCCAGACAATCCGGCATGTGGCAAGTGAAACTAACATTCAAAATAGCCGTCTTGATACCACGACTTTCCACAATATCCACCACTTCGGAAGTCAGCACTCCCGTCTGCCAGGTAAAGGCCGAACCGGGCTCCAGGATAATGCGCAAATGAGGATAGCGTGCTTTTAATCCTTGCAACAGTCTTATCAAATGTTCGGTATCATAATCCTTACGAGTCATCAGGTGTCCACCACCCAGATTCAACCATTTAATCTGTGGAAACCAATGGGCAAATTTAGCTTCAAGATGTTCCAACGTACGTTCCAACTCATAAGAAGAAGATTCACAGTGGCAATGACAATGAAAGCCTTCAATGCCTTGCGGTAATACATCAGGCAGCAAATCGGCCGTTATCCCAAAACGTGTGCCAGGTGCACATGGATTATAAAGTTCGGTTTCCACTTCCGAATATTCAGGATTTACGCGAATACCACAAGAAATGCCACTTCCTTCTGCAACCACCATCGGATAGAAGCGTTCAAACTGCTGCATTGAGTTGAATGTGATATGACTGCTGCAACGCATGATTTCCGGGAAATCCTGTTCTGTATAAGCAGGAGAATAGGTATGCGCCTTGCTACCAAATTCCTCCAACGCCAGGCGGGCTTCATATACCGAACTGGCCGTTGAATGATTGATATATTCACGGAATATAGGGAAAGAGCGCCACATGGCGAACGACTTGAAAGCAAGAATAATTTCCACTCCCGCCCTGTCGGCTACACTTTTTATCAAACTCAAATTCTTTCTTAAAAGTTCTTCTTCCATGATGTAGCAAGGAGAAGGGAACTGGTTAAAATCTATCATATATAAAATTATTATCTGGACTAATCGCTTTACGAACGTGGGTACAAAAATACAAATTCAAAAGCAAAGAGGGATTGTTTTATTTTTAATTAAGATATTGGTTTTCGCGAACTTTTTCTTATTTTTACACCTTATATATTATAGTAAGTATTATATCATCCTAAATACCTGATTAAAAATGAATAAAGATTTAAGAAAAGTAGTGATTCTGCTGGCACATCCTAACATCAAGGAATCACAAGCAAACAAAGCATTAGTTGATGCTGTCAGTGACATGGAAGGAGTAGCAGTTTTCAATCTTTACGAGCTGTCGCAAGAAATCGCTTTCAATGTAGATGAATGGAGTAAAATCATTTCCGACGCCTCGGCTGTCATCTATCAATTTCCTTTCTATTGGATGTCTGCGCCGTCATTACTAAAGAAATGGCAAGATGAAGTCTTTACTTTTCTATCCAAGACTCCGGCTGTCGCCGGCAAATCGTTGACAGTGGTAACGACCACGGGATCCGAATACGAAGCGTATCGCAGTGGCGGCAGAAACCGCTTCACGATGGACGAGTTATTACGTCCTTATCAGGTAAGTGCCATTCATTCGGGAATGTCATGGCAAACCCCTATTGTAGTCTACGGAATGGGAACAGCAGATGCGGGAAAGAATATTGCTGAAGGAGCTAATTTATATAAACAACGTGTGGAGATGCTTATCGGTAGCAGTAATGCAGGGAACAATTGGTAAGATTTATAAAGCGTAGCTTTAGATAGGATAAAGCTACGCTTTACAGTTGCTAAAGCATAGCTTTAGGTTTCACCAAACACTTCTTTTTCAATGTAAACACTGGCAGGAAAATAAACACTCCGATTACAGACATTATTAATCCTCCGATAGTGCCTGCTGCCAATGGAAACCAGAAGCCTTCTTTTTCCATGCCTGCCATAAAAGGGACAAATCCCAAGATGGTAGAAGTCACCGTCAGAAAGATAGGAATCACTTTAGTATTCCAGGCTTTCACATAAGCCCGAAGCGGTAAAAGACGCGGGAAGCGTTTACGAACGGAATTATATTCATTCAAGATATAAATGCTCGCATTAACCGTAATACCACAAAGCAAAACAAAAGAAGCAAATCCTCCCTGGTCAAAATTCAATTTGAACCAATAGAATGTCAGAAACACGCCGATATAAGATACCGGAATCACAAAAATTATTGCCAATGGCTGTTTCAAAGAATTGAACAGTATACTCGTAATAAAAAAAATAATAGCAATCACAATCAAAAGCAAACGATATTGCTTGTTGTCCTTTCCACCCCAAGACCAGTTATTATCCTCCGATTTTGCAGTATATCCCATCGGGAGAATCTCGTTAAACTCTTCCAGATCTTTTTTCAATAGTTTATTTCCCTGTTCCGAAGAACCGATATACTCATATTGCAAACACAGCCGATACTGTTGATTCTCCTTAGCCACTTCCTGTGGCATCTGTCCTTTTTCCACAGTTGCCAATTCAGAAAGCTTATATTCCCTCTCTCCTATTTGAAAAGGATAAAACTGCATTGCCCACACATCCCTATCTTCCGACTGACACGAAGAAAGTTTTATCTTTTCCGTCCCCTCTTCCGCCATTACCGAACCTATTTCCATATTTCGCCCATATATCGGGTGAATAGCAGAAAATAACCTTCCGGCTCCAATCCCCTCCTCTGCCATCCGCTGTTTTTTCAGATTAAAGTAGAATTCCATATAATCATCTTTCCACCAGGAGAAATCAGATCCGATCGTCACTTCCCGAATCCGGCGGTGAGACAATAACTTTGCTTTTAATTTTTCAACCCAATCATACAGTGCATCGTAATTATATCCATACATTTTCACCCGGAAAGAACCCGCATTCTCACGTACATCATTACTGAACCCCTGATCTTGTAAACCATATATACTCCAATTTCCACCTCCCAGTTGAAGCGCCTTGCTAATCATATTCGCTTTCAACGTATAGGGAAAACCGCTTTTCTGGTGTTCTTTCGAAAAATAGATGTGGATAGATGACCTGCGAGCACTTTCTACAGATGTCTGGAATTGCTTAATCTCTTTAAATTCGCTCAAATAAGTTTCCATCCTCTTCATCAGTGTATTCATCTGCTCAAGTGTACTTCCATTCGGCAAATTAGCATTGGCGTGAAGCACTACCTCTTCATTACGTGAAAAGTAACTCCCTTCATATACCTTTTGCACAAATAACCTTAAAGTACCTCCCAACACCTTATCTACTATCGGTTTCACCTTTTCTTTATAAGTGGTGGTCCCCAACGTTTGATTATAAGTTCTCGCCCATCTATCATCACCTTTCATCTTTTCCGGCAATCGAAATACCGGTAGTCCGAATACCAACAATAACAAAATACATACCGCCACCCTCCAACGGCAAAGTATTTGTATCAGCCACCTGTAACAACGACTGAAATAAACCGGAAGCCGACGTATTCTTGAACGTATCCACACAAAGCAACGCACCTCCCCAATTTTCCATTTAACTATTGAAAGAGAAGGTTTCTTTCTTCGTTTCAATCCTATTTTATCAATTAGAGAAGGAACAAAAAATAAAGCAACCAGCAGTGATACTCCCAGATTTATAATCACTACCGCAGCAAAATCCTGTAAATTAAGACGTATCTTCTCATCCAGAAAAAAGATGATAACCAAAGCTCCCATCGTGGTCAACGTGGCTGCAAGAATGGACATAAACGCTTTCCGATCTCTACGCCGCAAATAATGATCGCTCATTACAATTGTATTATCTATCACCAAATTTAATGAAACCGTAATACCCGCCAAAGAATACAATTGCATTTCCAATCCGAACGCATAATAAAGAATGACAGCTATTGCCATATTAACAGCCAGACTGATTACAATCAAAAAAAGATATTTAGGACTAAAGGTGATCAACAATACAAACAGGAGCAAAATCGCTACAGTCATTCCCGTACGCAAATAAATTTTCCCCAGTTCTTCCTGAATAAATTCCGTTGCGTCGTAACTGGTGTGAATCTCATATCCTGCCGGAAGTAATAGCTGGTTATCATCCATAAATGCTTTTACCTTTTCACTCAATGCCAATTGATTTGCTGTTTCCTCTGCAACAATCGACAGATAAATTGAATTCAGCCCATTAATCCGATAATAATTTTGTGGCTGCTCCTCCATACGGGAAACCTTCACCAGCTCATTCAGACCTATGATTTTACCATCTTTCATTTTTACCTTTATCCGCTCCGCATTAAACTCTCTGCCCTCCTGCTCGGGAACCAATGCCAAACGTATCCACTGTCTGCCCGAAGCACCCTGTTCTACATCATAAGTACCCAAAAATTCTTTTTGATAATGCAACCGGACAGCTTGACGAATATCATCCGTATTTATTCCAAGCGCACGCAATTGTTCCGAATCATACTCCAATCGCCATTCCATCGGAGTAGCTCCGCTAAGATTGATTTTATAAATTCCCGGAATCTGTGCAAGACGCGTTTTTATATGTTCTTCCGCATACTGCTGAATTAAGAAAGGAGTAGCGGGTGCATTGATCGTAAATGCCATAAAAGGCCCCTGATTACTCTGCCCCGGCCTGTGCATCTGAATATACGGATAGCTCACCCCATCCGGTAATTCCGGCCACGTCTGACGAATAATAGTAGAAGCTTCAAAGCGGGCAACCGCTGCATCCACATGTTTATCCAAATTCACACTGACACTTCCCCATCCGTTTCCTGAAGTGGAAGAAATCCCTCGAATACCCTTCACACGGGCAAGCATTGCCTCTAACTTACTGGTAGCCGTCATTTCCACCACACGTGCTGAAGTACCGGGCATACTGAATCTCACCGTGAAGCCGGGTAAGGTCCGCGACGGATTCAATTTGACAGGCAGCAATGGAATGAGTGCTAACCCAACCAATGCCACACAGACAAAAGCCACAATCAATGTGAAAGCGGAAGCCTTAGGAGATTTTACTATTTCAGAATCTATATTTTGCATTTTCGTCATTTAACCAACTTTCCTCCATTAAAATCAAACCTGTCCGAAAGTGAAAGTTTCGCAGCAAAATCAAATAACGTAAGTCTCCGTATCTTATAATAATTCAGCCAGTAGTTCTGCAAGGCAGAGATAAAATTACGTTGTGCCTGCTGCTGCCTGTTGAGTGAAAGTGTCAGGCTGTTTATATCCGCTTTGCCGATGATAAAACGCTGTTTAGTCTCATTATAAGCAAGTATAGACAGATCCAACGCTTCTTCCGCACTGGCTATCAATTGCTGCTGGATATTAAAATCACTTACCGTCATAATCACTTCCTCCTCGATGCTAATCTCATCCTGACGTGCCGAGATCTTCACTACATTCAGATTATTTCTTGCCATATTATACTTACCCTTACGAACACCCCAGTCCAATAACGGAATAGAAACACTGACTGCCACCAAATCCTGCTGCATCGGTTTATGATACACATCTCCAAAATTATCTGCTACCTGATTAAAACCGATACTGGCATTCACACTTGCGTTAAAGCGAGATTCTTTCTTCGTCTTATCCACATTCCGTTCCGCTTCAAGTACATTCTGTTTCAGTTCCAACAATTGCGGGTTATTATTCCTGCCCCACCTCAAAGCCTCATCTACCGGAATATCCACCATCTCCGGACGGGAAGGAAGTTCCAGTTTGATTTGCGTATTCTTATCCAGATTGAGAAAAGAAGCCAGTGAAAACATAGCCCGTTTCAGGTCACTTGCTTTATTCTGCAATGTATTCTGCGCATTCACACGATCCAGTTTCAATGTCAACAAATCAGCCTGTGAGATAGCTGCAATTCGGTGACGCTGTTGCCCAATACGATACAATGTATCCGTAGAAGCCAAGTTTTCTTTAGCAAGATTATATTCTGCCTGCGCCATAGCCAGAGAGAAGAAATAATTCGTAGCCGTTTCCGACACCTTTTCCACATTATAGAGAAATTCCTTTTTCACACGCTCATACTTCAACGGTTCTATCCTCCGTTCCCATTTGAAGGAGTTATATCCTACCAGACTTTGCGAATATCCGATTCGTATAGGAACACTCGTAAGTTGCGTAGCACTGTTACTTCCGAAGTTACGCATATAGGCAAGATTCGATTCCAGATAAAAAGTACCTCCGGTTAAATCAAAATTCTGTTTTACACTCAATCCTCCATAAGCATAGTAAGACTGTTGCGTACGGTATACATCCAAATCCTGTCCCGAATCGTATCGTTTCGTAATATCCCGGTTATATTGTGCCGGAGTAACATCCAGCGTCAAGCTAGGCAACCGATTTGCCCGAAAAGTCCTATACTCCCAATAACCGGATAAATACATATTCTGCGTACGGAATGATTCCAGCGAACTGTCGTTAGCTAGAGAAATTGTCCTGTTCAAATCCAATACCAGGTGTTTCTGCGCTCGAAGCTGGGATTCACCACAGAGGACACAGAGGACACAAAGGAAAACAGGAATTCTTTTCTTTAATCTATTCATAACTCTCATTTTTGGACTAATACTTAATACTTATTTTCTTGTTACGGTAAATAAACCAGTAAAGTAACGGTATGATAAATAAGCTCACCGTCGTACCAATCGACATTGTTCCTATCATAGCTATAGACAACGGTTTTTGTAACTCCGAACCCATATCTGAAGAAAAAAGCAGTGGCACCATTGCGAAGATGGTAGTCAGTGAAGTCATGATAATCGGTCGCAAACGCCTGCGGCCAGCTTCATGTATCGCTTCTAATAACGGAACACCCGCTTTACGCAATTCATTGATAGCATCCAGCTTCAGAATAGAGTCATTGATTACAATACCGCAGGTAACGATCAACCCGATAGCAGACATCAAATTCAGCGTATGTCCGCAAATCCAGAGTAAAAGCAGTGCAAATGCGAGGTCAATCGGTATCTCCGCCAAAACAAGCAAAGGCTGCAAAAAGCTTTCAAACTGTGCGGCAAGAATAAAATACATCAATAACAGCGAAATAAATAAAATCACCACCAGTTCATCCAACATCTCACTGTTAGAAAAGAAACTGCCGGAGAATCCAGTATCCCAGTCTTTCATATCTTCTGCCGTTTGTTTCACCTCCTTTATCAGTTTGTTTCCGTCCTGTACGCCATAAAAATCAAAAGGAACATATTCCCCGTTACGTCCGGCAGTAATACTCTTCAAGTCCTCGGCAGGAGTAACCGTCACCAGTTCCCGGAGTGGAATGTACTCTCTGTTTCCTCTATTGTCCGGTTCAGTCTGTATTAGTGCTTCCTGTAATATTTCATTCACCGTCTTCTCACTGCCCGCAACGTTGATCGGAAGATATTGCTGGTAAGAATGCAACATAGTCACACTATTTTCTCGGAAAGCTGTTTTCAAGACTCTATAAAGTTCATTGTAAGCAACACGGTAAAGCAATAGTTTCTCCTTATTGATACTTAGGTTCAGTTGGTTCTCAAAGGCAATGCCTGTAGGAGCAATTCCCGTCCTACGGGCTAACTCCAGCTCCACATTCCGGATCGTTTCCGCTTCCGGTGCTTTTGCCTTATTACGGGTGTAAAATTCAGCTATGATATCCGGTTCTCCCGTGACAAAGAGTTTCTCAAATACAGTCTCCGGTGGAGAGAAAGAAATAACGGAAAGTGGATAACGTTCTTTCAGTTTATGGTATATCTCCTGCTGCAAAGGAATGATTGTTTCTGATGTTTCCGTTCGGAAATAAAGTTCTGCTTCGGAAGAAGAAAGTTCCCTTTCACGATTCAGAAGAAAATCCTGCCTGCCAACAGATGCCGTGTGCTCCAATACCTGTTCTTTTAAATCCCTAAAAAGCTCATCCACACGCCGCCTGTTTTCATCCACATGAATATTCTCATTCCACTCGATTCGGGCAATCAATTCATTCTCTTCTATATCAGGCATCCGCTGCTTGTCGATAAAGAAAAAGAAAAATATACAAAGCGGGATGGAGACAACACAAAACAATACACTAAACGTTTTGTGACGGAACACCCAATCTACACCGGCATCATAAAAACGGTCCAATGTGTGATCCTTTATCGGGTTATTGAATTTAAAAGAAAGCCATTTCCATTTCCGGGTATGAATACCTGTCCGATAGACCAGCAGATAAAGCACCGGAAGAAGCATAATACCAGTAAAATACGAAACCATCAATCCCACTGTAACCGAAAAAGCCTGATCATAGAAGATAGCTCCGGCAATACCACTCATAAAAATCAATGGAGCAAACACGGCAATGGTAGTCAGGGAAGAACTTAACATAGGAGTCACCACTTCACTAGTTCCTGTTATACAGGCACGACGCAATGAATAGCCCCGCTCCCGGTATTGGGATATATTTTCTGTCACAATAATCGAACTGTCAATCATCATACCCAATGCCAGAATTAATCCGGCAAGCGAAATGATATTCAGGGACATATTACACAGATAGAAGAAAACAAAACTAATCACGATAGAGACTACCATACTAAGTCCGATCACCAACGGAGATTTCACATCTCCCAAAAACAGGACAGCTACCAGACAGATAAAAAGGAAACCTAAAGTTAGATTCTGTTGCAGATTTGAGATCGTGTAATCCAACAATTCTGTCTGGTTGCGGCTAATACTAAAATCAATATCAGGATACACCTGTCTAAAATGCTCCATCGTCCTTACCAGAGACTGCTTCATCTTATCCATATTCTCGTCCGCCTGCTTGATAACAGCCAGCGTCACCGCCCTTTTCCCATTCGACACAGATACGCCTTTTTCTTTTACGGGCACGATAGTAACTTTGCAGAAGTCCTTTAGTTGGACAATGCGGTCTCCCTTACGCAGGTATATATTTTTCACATCTTCTGCGGTACGCAACAGAGTGGAGAATTTTATATTATATTCATAGTATCCGTCGCGTACTGTCATACTACCCGGCTCCACATTATTGGCAGCCAAAGCCGATTCAATATCTTCAATGGAAAACCCCATCATAGCCAGCTTATCCTCATCGGGTACAATCTGTACCTGACGCTCCACCAATCCGGTCACGTCTACCATAGCCACTTCTTCGAGCTGCTCTATCCTTCGCTTGATCACCGATTCGGCAAATTCACACAAATCAAGGAAAGACTGCTGTCCTATCGTACTATAAGCACTATCATTCTTTAAGGTCAGATTCAGGTAAAACACGGGTATATCCGTTGCGCTTGCCTTAATAACTTTCGGGCGTTCAGTATCCTTGGGAAGATAATTCATTGCAGCGTCTATTTTTTCATTGACCTCTATAAAGGCAAGATCCGTATTAGTACCGAAATCAAAAGACAGATGGATCATACCTGCTCCGTCTCTCGATTCACTATGAATATCTTTCAATGTAGACACCTGAATCAGTTGTCCCCGTAAAGGTTTCACAATCGTGTTTTCCAGTTCACGGGCAGAGGTATTGGCGGCAGACACCTGTATTGTTATCTCCGGAATGGCAATATCCGGAAGCAATGATATAGGCAAAGTATTATATGTCACTAGCCCGATTATGAAACAGGCAGTAAAAGCCATCAATACGGCAATAGGACGCTGGATTAAAAATTTTATCATGTTTTTCTATCTATCAATTAACTCCACTAATCACTCATCACTGACCCGTTAATCACTGACCTTTACTGCCGCTTCATGTGCCAGATTCAGATTTCCGGTCACAATAATCGTATCTCCTTCCAGTAACCCCTCTTCAATCCCTTTCTGTGATTTATCCGAAACAACATATTCCGTTGCATTTTCCAATCCCGTATGTACATAATTCCACATAGCCTTACCTTCTTGTAAAGTAAATACCACTTGCTTACCGGAGCGTAACACAACAGCCGTTTTAGGAATGACCAATTGTTGCCCTAAACTTCTTCTGACACTTACTCTTACATTCATACCACTGAACAGTTTTCCTTGTCCGTTTACTACAGCCTTCACCTTTACCATTCCGTTCGAATCTACCAATGGATTGATTTCAGATACGCTGCCTTCAAACGAATCTCCTCCGGCATAAGGAGTAATCATCACCTTATCACCTGTTTTAATAAAAGCCAACTCATTCTCCAACACTGTAAAATCAGCTTCCATCCCACGGGTATCAATAACCGTACAAAACACCTCGGAAGTATTAGCTAAATTATATGGTTTAGAAAACAGATTAGCCACTATCCCATCGAAAGGAGCAACCAATGTAGCATGTTCTGTTTCCCTTTTCACCAATTCATATTGAGATCTCGACTGCTCATATCCGCTCTTCACTTTCGCAAGTTTCATTGTTTCCACAGGAACTTTGCTAAAATCTTCGGAGGTATATCCCTGTCCGATCAATACATCTTTCAGTTCCAACTCGGCTTTCAACAAAGCATCTTCCGCTTGGGAAAGCTTTTGCTCCAAGCGAAATTTATCAAGTTCAGCTAAGTTCTGTCCTTTATGTACGCGGTCACCATTCTTCACATAAATACGAGCAATAACTTCACTTGTCTCAAAACGAAGATCAGCCTGTCCGAGAGCACTTACTTTACCGTTACTGACCAATTCGTGATGAAAATCACGTCTCTTTAGTATTTGAGTAGTGACTTCATTCTTAGCATCAGGAAGAACAGTGGAAACACCTTGTTCCTGTTTGTCGGCACTATTTTTTTTGTCAGAGCAAGAGGACGTTCCAGTCCAAACCAAACATAGCATCAACCATATACAATCATATTTTCTCATAATAATATCTTTATTGCTATCAATTACACATCATCTATTTAGGATAAACAAAGTCTATAGTCAAATCATCCGTATTATTTTCTGTATCCAGCATATTATCTACAAAAAGAACAATACCACTATAAGAGACACACCAACCTGTAAAATAATTATATCTATGTTTTGCCAACTTTACTTCATATACTTTTTTCATCTCATCATCAAACAACATTAAATATAAATCACGATCATTGATCAATTTCTCAATCCCCATATCAGCATCAAACTCTACTTTATCAATATGCAAACGGGCATACATTTTATATTGAGGAATATACATTACATCATAAAAATAAGGATTCTCCAACCTATGCCTTTCCAATGCAGCATAATCTTTTCCGGAAGTACATTCTGCCACAATATTAGAAGTATAGTTACTTTCTGCCATAACAGAGTTTCGTTCATTAGTAACTATATTCAAAGTATAAATGGAAGATTCAGCCGGATAATTATAGATAATATTTTCACCTACATAATTGACATTAGGAAAAGACATATAAGAATACCCTGCGCTCATATCAGGAATAATATTTGATGGCGACAAATAATAGATAGCAACATCTTTCTCTTTATTAATAAAGACTTCCTTGACCGCAAAGACCTTAGAAGACAAGTTTTGTGTTAAAAACATCAAAGATTGACGGTTCTTATTATAATATAAACGGGAAGTATGGATGGCATAATTAGTATTTATCAATAATTGCTCCTTATCATCCAGATACTCTCTCAAATCCACTATATTTTTTACAGTTCCTCTGCTGTCAACGAGAAAAACATGTTCAGAATCATCAGATACCCACACTGAATCTAATGAATGTACATATATGCCTGACAAACGAGATATAGCATGAGGACCTTTGGCGGGCAACGTTACTTGAGTTACCTGTTTTGATTCCAAATCCAGGTAATCTAATGAATGTAATCTATAATTATATCCGATAAGGATATTCACAGAATCTCCATGAACAGGAGAAGACAAATAATAAGACTTTAGCTGCAGCACATCTTGTTGAGGAAAATGTATTTCTTCCGTTTGCAGTGCAACTTCATTATTTACTATTGTTCCATCTGATCTCTTACCAGTACAGGATATCAATAGCATACAAGATAGGAAAAGCAACAAACTATTTTCTACTGTTCTCATTGTGTTCTATTTTTACGTTTTATACAACTACAAAAATAACATAACTAAAATACGATATCCTGATTATCAATAATAAATCTTCGTATAAGAATAAGATATAACCATTGTTAACTGTGCTCATTCATATTTCATCATATTTATCAGTTTATTTGTTTCAATAATTTCTTTACTTCCGCTCTCATCTCTTTTACCGCTGTCGATTGAACCTTTGGTTCTTTTGTCAGTACAACCTCAACCATACGCTTTAATTTCTCAGGTTGTTGGTTTTCCGGCTCCGCATACAGCTTTGCCAGAAGATAATACGGATAAATTCGTCCCGGAAGTCGATGCGTAGACCGAATCAGACTCTCTTCCGCTTTCTCATACTTTCCTACTGCCTGATAGTTCTTACCTATAATATTCAGAATCATTGGGTCATTACTATACTCCATGGCTTCTTTCAACACTTTTGTAGAGCTATCATATTGTTTCAATTTATGCAAACAATACCCGTATTCAAAAAGAAAGGCTCCCCGATTCTTCAATTCGGGATACAACGTCTCATATTCTTCTTTAGCTGATTGATATGCTCCGATATTATAGAGCATTTTACTACGATACCAGTTCTTACATGCATCATATTGATTGTTTTTCCAATAATATGCCCCTAATAGAATTATTATCGAAATAAAAAATAATAGCATTATCTTCGAGCGTCCAATAACACAAGCAGCCAGCAGAAAATAGAAGGTCACTGCAAATCCGGGAATCTGCATCGGATAAGAAGAAAAAGCAAATACCAACACTGCAATTATACCTCCACAAAGACCTATTCGTCCTTCCCTACTCCCCTTCCAAAGACAAAACGCAATTATTAATAAAACGACAAATAAAAAAGGAATCCCATATTCTGTTGCTACTTGAAGATATTCATTAAAAGCACATTCCGGACTACCCGCCACCAATTCTTCCGTTTCCGAATACTCTTCGTTTGCAAAATAACTCTCCTGTGCCCTGCCATAAGCTGAAACAAAATTCCCAGTTCCATGTCCTATAAGAGGACTTTCAGCAATAGCAAGAGTACTAATTTTCCACATGAACAGGCGCCCATTGGCGGAAGTTGCTTTTAACTGAAAAAGTGAGTAACCAATCACTATGAATATAATGCTTCCTGCAATACAGGCCAACACAACTTTTCTCTTATATATCTTTCTAATCTCCTTTAGTTTACTTCCCCATGAAATGTGCATTCCATACACCCATGCGCCCGATACGGCGGCGGCAATCCAAGCCGAACGACTCATTCCGGCAGGTAGCACACAAAGAATCAACAGCATCACTCCTAATGCCATGTAATACTTTCCCTGTTCTATCCATGTACGTTCCGTCTTTTCTTTCAAATTTAGCCATTCATGCAGGCAAAGCGGAAATATCATTGCCAAATATCCCGAGTAAGGTCCCGGATTATAGAAAGACCCTGTAAGTGCATATAAGGAATGATTAGAAACAGCGAAACCATATATTTGCCTCAAGCCCCATATAGCTTCAATCCCTCCCAATATAATCAATACCCACGTCACTATTGACGGAAAAGACAGATATTGTTTCTTATTCAAGCAAAGAAAAGGCAAACAACACACAGCAAAAACAACAGTCATGCGTCCCAACCATAGTTTTTGATAGGCCATTTCACCAACAGATATGTCGTTCGGAGTAGGAAAAGCTACTACACACAGGATTAACGCAACTCCTAAGAGTGCTATCAAACCCGCCATACCTTTCCTTTCAATTTTTATCAACTTTAATTTGACTTTCATGTTCTTCAATTATCTGACTACTGCCCGATAAAAAGCAATAACCGGATTATCTCCCTCTACATCATACGTTTTAAATAAATCCGGATAATCCTCAAGAGGATTTTCAGAAAAAGCATAATCGAGATACTCTGGTGTCAATATGCTGTAAAAGCAATCCTTATAAATACCGTCAATCGTATCAATTAAAGATGAATCCAGAAATTTAATCCTTTTGGCACAGTATACTTGTTTACTCTCTTCTACATTATATAAACAAGACCAAATATATCCATCCTTCACAAAACGAAAAAACAATAATCCGCCATACTCATATATATCAGTTATACCTAAGGAGTATCCTGAACGCAACAAACTCATTTCATTAGGTCTCTCTTCTATCATCGATGCTGGCAAGGGGTTCGGCAAATTAATCCGAAAACGCGGAACAACACTATCTTCATGAATCTGATAAACAATATTATCAAAATCCCTACAATAATACAACTTCGAATTATTATCATACAAATTGTGTCCTGAAGGCGAAAATGGATAGTCTTCTTTATTATTTTCATGTTTAAAGTATCGTTTCCCTATGGTAATGCCATCCTTTGACGCTAACAGGTAATAATGCAAAGAAATATCATCTTGATAGTTTCGATGTAAACGGTTATGATAAAAGAAGTATCCTCCCCAATAGGCTATTTCAGCCGGTGTAGGTTTATTAAACTTCTCACTTTTGACAAACCTACCATCCTCGGTCGAATAAAACATCAACGACTGTTTCATATTATCATAAATCACCAGTTGATGCAAACTAGCATTTACTGCAAAAGCATTTATATCCGTATATTCTCCGGGACCCTGCCCTCTAGCATTCAATTGAAATAACAATTCACCGGACATATCATAACATACAATGCCTACTACAAGATCCCATAAATAAATTCGTTCATCCGCAATCTGGATCTTTTTAATACGGCTTAACAAAGGAATCGCCGATAGTTTAACGTAAGATACCTGTTGCAATATAGTTTCCAGCTTATCATAAGTTTCTCCTGTCATTTCAACGATAACGTCCTGTGGACTAGACAGAGAGACAACTCCGGGACCGATACTTAAAGACGTTTTATTATGAGTACACGACACAGTAAGACAAACTACCATTATTATAATAATACACTTATTCATTTTTTAATTACATTCCACAAGCTCTGGGTGTACAAGAATTAGGAGTTACACAAAATTCGCATATTCTTTCTATGCTGGCAGTATGCCACGGACCTTGCTGATAATCACATGCAATTGTCCTAGGAGCTGTCCAAGTCTTATCGCCATTCTCACGACTATTTGCCAACGCTTCAACATTAGACAGAACCAAATCAGATAATGTCTCTTTTTTAAACGAATTACAAATATTAGTACCAATCATCACTAGTAATGTAATTCCTAAAGCCATTTTTAAATAAATTTTCTTTTTCATACGTAACTAATTTTATATTAAATCTGATAGTCAATATGCCTTTATTTGATTTTCTTCATCATCCTATCCCAACGAGGTTTCTCCGTAAATTTGTCTTCTGAATACCAGATACGGGTAGCCTTGCCTACAATATATTCTTCCGGCAGCATCCCCCAATACCTTGAATCCTGCGAATTAGCCATATTATCACCAGATACAAAATAATAATTCTTTTCAAAACGATATCGAGAAATCAGACTGTCTCCCAATAACACCTGTCCGTCTTTCAGACGCAATTTCTTCTTTTGTTCCCAACCTATCAATTGCTTATACAAATGATAAGTAGTGCGGTCCATTTCTACCACATGTCCTTTCTGTGGAACAGGCAATGGTCCGAATTCACGAATATTCCACTTAAGTTGTTTGTTATATGGAAATGTACCAAAGACAATCCCGTGCTGCTTCGGATGCTGCAAATTTGCAATATACTGTTGAGCCTGATAATTCCCCACCTGTTCATTGCAACCACGTATCTTATAAAATCCTCCTCTGATTTCCAATGTGTCTCCGGGCAGAGCGATACACCGCTTCACATAATACTGCATCACGTCCATTCGAATACTATCCCAACGATTTTGCTGATAAGGAAAATTAAAAACCAATATATCATTTCTCTTAAAGTTTCCCCATCCGGGCATCCGATGAATAGTGAAGTCTTCATTATCTAAAGCAGCAAACACATTAAATAACCTAGCTCCCTTTATCATCTTATTAACCAGTATCCGATCTCCATCCTTTAGTACCGGTTCCATAGAATCCGAAGGTATTTTAAACGAGGTAAAACAAAATAGTTGTACCAAGAAGAGAATGAGCACCATGCAGAATACGAAAAATGCCAGATTCTCTAATATTGCCAAAATTTTCCTCACTTTGCTCATACGCTTTCTTTCAGTTGAATTAGTTTACGATAAGCCATAAGCCCCAACACGCATTTCACACGTTCATCATCCTCATTTAATAATCCTTCGCAAGGATAAACGTCTTTTTCCATCTTCTCTCGCAAATAATCCGCCCATAAACACAATAGATTCCAATGTGCATCAGCATAACTGAAATCCTGTTCCACTTCTACAATCACAGCCATCATCATCAACATGTCAGCAGCTACCGCCACTGCATTATCATCCAATTTTACCTGCTTATTAATAATAGGGTACAAACCTATATCATAAGGCGGATATCTCTTTACCCAATGATTATCTTCACAATATTCAAATATAGGATCCAATAGGCTTTTCATCCAGTCGATACGATTAAAATAGAGCAAAGTAGAAAAACTCTCATAAGCCTCCCTGATATTACCTAAAGTATCTCCAAAGCAAAATATTTTATTCTCTGATGATAACACAAATCTATGGGAAGATATAAAATTACGATAAGAAGGAAGCATCTGCCCTGCAAATGTTTCACCACCTACTTGAAAAGCTCTGGCACTCCACTGACAATCCTGTTTATCGCATTCTTCTTTAAGTTCCTGCCATCTATCTCCAACAGATTTCATTAATTCTTTTATTTCGCCTGTTCTATTTTTCTTCCAAAGAGGGGACAAACTTTCACCCCCATATTGTAAAGTCTGCCCTTCCTCATACCCTATTAGCAATGCACCTTTATCCTCATTCTTTGCGCTTAACTTTTGAGATAAAATAACATGACCATCCTCACTAGAGAAAGTTGATTCATTCGCCTCCATAGCTAAATATAAACTGTCGGACTTGGCAAAACGCCAATTCTGTTCACACCAACTATCCACCTTGCTCCTACCCAATAACCACTCCATATCTACATCAAACAGAATTTCCACTGTATGCTCCTTTTCATCTTTTGCATGAATCTGATAAGAAAGAAAACCTACAGGCCATCCTGTCATATCCCATTTCTCCGACAAGGAAGGTGAAACAAAATCAATCAGAAGCTCCACATCTCCACATTGAAAAACATAATGAGTCTGTGTAGCCTGCATATTCATTTGTTTCAATATTGCAGGTTTCACATCAACATAAGTCTTATTTTCCACATATAAACCAAAATCCAAAAAAGCAGTACCTTCCGCATTACCCCCATAAGCTGCTATAACATTATCACCATTAATAATTTGAGCTACTGTTTCATCCGTTAAACGATAGCATCCCGTTTGAGGAAGAAATGCTTCTTCTCCTAACAAATATTCTCCATTACAATAAAGCTTTATCTGATCATCATAAATATAACGGAGATAGACTTTGCGTTCTTTTAAAGTATCTTTGTTAGCAATGGTAATGTGCCTGCGAACATATATATTTTTCGCTCCCCATACTGTATGGGCTTGAAACTTCCCATTTTCCGAACCGAAGGCACCTTTACCCTTATTCCACAAAGAATCATTATACTCCCTTTGTTCCCATCCTCTGCCCGGAAATAAATAAGAATATTTTCCCTGCCATCCCAGGTTCTCGTTTGAAAGAGGGGCTAGAGAGGATATACGTAACGAATCTCCTCCTAAAAAACGGTAAGATTTACCATCCACCTTTAAAATACCCGTCAACGGAAACATTTTCCCCGATCTTAAGCACGGATAGGTTTTATTTAAAGTATCTTCTGTTGCCTTTATGGTAAAACCGGGAGCTATAGCCAACAACGTATGTCCGGAGAAAGAAATATCAAAAGGAGGACACACCTTCTTACCGGAATAAGAACAAGCACATATCAAGGAGATAATTCCTGAAAATAAAACTATCCTCCACATTACAACTTGTCTGATATTAAACTTTACCTCCATTGTTGTTCTCCATTTTCATAAACAAAAATTCTTTCATCCTTTCCACGAGTATGGTTTCGTAAAAGTAATAATGCATTTTCCGGAATATTCCGAAACACCAGTGAATCGGCAGTCGCCTTGATTGTCCCGGCAGATTGCCAGTCTCTTTCACAGTAGAATAATTCATATACATCACCAGGTCGAACATAATTATCCCTGTTCCGCGGAGTATAAACTATACGATCGACTTTTACTTCTTTTCCTAAATCCAATCCCGCCCATCCACCGGTGGGTTTGGAATAATCAAAAGAAGTCCATGTTTTCCCGTCAAAGACATTGGTATAGTCATGATCCCCATTCTGTTTTTCGTGTTCGGGAGTTCCTATTATCTTTCCCGTTAAAGCAACAGTATCATTTTTCTCATAAAAGGCGACTGCTGAAACATTACAATGAGCTTTAGGTCGACCGATATATCTAAGATAACGGTATTCTTTATCAGACCAGCATTTTACAGTAGTATTCAAACGATCAGGTTTACTTTGTATAATAAACAGTGTATCTTCATCCGAAAAATCCGAATGATTGCTTCCGGTAAAAACACCCCCTATCATTCTGTTTCTAAAACTACTTTCTTCTTTAAGATTAAACTTAGCATACAAAACCATATCTTGCGTCTTTTTCCCGACGGAATAATAGTGAGGGGCATTAGTTTCTTTATCCAGATAAAAAGGATCAGTCAAGAAATGTAATGATCCTTTTTCATAAGTGGCAACTCTTAAAACTGCCCCTTTACGAACATATCGAAAAGCCAAATGACCGGCATCGTATTCTGTCCAATCAACCGGAATCCAACGATCTCTATTACTGGCACATAAATAAGCAATCCTCCCACTCCTTTTCTCTTTATACTGCTTTTCCAAAGGAATGACCAGATTCTTTTGGTATGAATACGCATAATCAAAAGTTACATCCTTAAACTTAGGAATATGCCAAAATGGATGTACCTTCTCTCCATATTGTGACATCTGTTCATGTAACTCTCTGTTTACACTAAATGTATATCTATATATCTTGGCAGTTCCTCCCTGCCGATACAAAGCACATTTGCGAACACGTGTCAAAAATGTCATAAAGTCGGACATATATCCTTCTCCGTTTTTATCCCATACTATTGTCCAAAGATGCCCGAAATTCGTATCATTACGTGCAGGTAAGTAGTCGATTGCACAAGGAATACCTAAAGCACGAAATAAGTAAATCTCAAAATCTGCCAATTCTCTACAACTACCGACTTTATATTGTACAAATTCAGGTCCGATATGTCCGAAAGAAAAGGGAGTTATAGAAGTAAAGAATGTCTTTTTATCCGGCAATCTCGCCATTAAATATCTGGCTGCCACTAATGGATCTTCTTTATCCAAGGTGTCAGACATCCGCAATGAATCTAACAATGAATTGTATTTCTTATAATATATCTCACGCCAATAAGTTAACGGTTCATCCCCTATTCGGTAAGGCAATAAGTACTCACAAAATGTTTCAAACGAAATATTCTTTCCCCACGGTTGCTCCTGCCAAACTTTAAATGCCCAATCAATATTATGGCACAAATATGCAGAATCCATTTCCATAATATCGCGTTTCTTTTTAGGTTCTTTCATTGCACCAAAGACTTTCTTGACTGAATCCGAAACTTGTTGCGCAGTTTTACCCTTACGTACTTTTAGCCAAGCATAATAAGACTTATAATTCTCTAATTGTTCTCCACTAGAATAAATGTAAAAAGGCATATTCTCTATTAAAAAACAAGCTGCTTTATATTTTAGACTATCAATAGGATTCTTCTTATAATAGTGAAGTACTTTTTGAAGTTCTTTTTTATTTCCACCTGCCGCCTGTAAAGCAACTTCTAAAGGGAGCATAGTTTTTTTTTCGTAGAATAAATACTTTCTTGCATATTGCCATTCTAACACAAATAACAAAACAAGGATAGATGGAATATATATACAAAGCTTCTTAAGCATAAATTAATCCTCATTTACTTAGTATTTCCTGTTCATGTTTTCTACTGACCTTTCTCATTTATCATAGGTCAAAACAACGCTAAAAAATGTATTTTTTTATTTCACATATATATTCATTAATACCGGATTACTATCATCAACCAAATTATATTTACGAGTAACAGTCTCCTCATAATTATTCAAAAAAGACTGAGCATTAATATAACTTATATAAAAATCAGAAGAAACTGCTGCAATCTTCGTAAATGCTTTTATTTGAGGGTCCAAAAGAGGGCAAAATAAATAACCTTCTTTCTCTTTTGCTTCATATTCCAAAAGTAAAGGTGCTCCATGGTTTCTCCATATTTCGGCCAGAAAATGTCCCTTACATTGATAGAATGAATTAACACCTGAAATTAGGCACTCATTAGTAGAATATTGTTCTCTTACCCCTCTTTCCTTTTTAAAGTCCTTTTCTAATTCAAGATCTGAATTATCTACAAAATCATCCGATATTATTTTCATATATTTGCTTACTTCATCATTATCTATCATATAAATATATGGAGAATATCTAGGATTAAAAAATAAATGATTCCCTGATTTATAAAAACTTTGGGCTTTAAATGGAGTATTAGCATTATCTGCAATACCTCTAGATGCTATTACCGGAACAAATTTCTCATTCGAATAAAATCCTAAACAAATACCGTCTTCAGTCTGAAATATATTGGTTCCCCATATCTTTCCCGTTTTTTCATCAACAGCTATTTCCATTACAGTTGCATTAGTTTTATATTCTGTAAATAGCTTGTAATCAGGATATTTATATTTTATTATTTTTCGTCCTACAATAGATGATATGTATATATTTAAATCTGCATCTATATCAAAGTCTGATATATCAGCATATTCTCCTGGTCCACTCCCTATATTATGAATTTTAGTAATATATGAACCATTATCGTCAAATAAAAAGATCATAGCTTGGACTTTATCAAAAATATAATATGTCTCATTCTTATACAATATCTTAGTTATACTAGATATTAATGATCTCTCATTTGTTTCTAATGGAACAAAAGTTACAGAATCAAATTCATGCAAATGATTCTTCTTACTACAATAGTCATATTCCAACAAAGTAAGATTCCTATCTTCTATTTCTTTTAAAGAATTATTACGAGGATTATTGCATGAAACCAACAATAATAAAAAAATATATACAATTATTTTTTTCATAAACGAGCTATAATTATGTTTCTTTTATTAAAAAGAACGTATTATTAGAAAGTAACAAGACGACCAATCGCCACATATTAATTAAACATCAGATACCTAGTAATAGATATCTGATGTTTAAAACCTAGTTAATTTGGACAATCTCTATTCCTCATCGTAGTAACACCCGAATAACATCTGTCACTATTAATACTAAGACAACCGATATGGCTATTATAGGTTGTAACAAGACACCCATCCTCCCAATGAGTTTCTTCATCACTAGTCCAACTATAGTCAGGAGTTCTACTACCTGACACATCAGTTTCACCTCCAGCTAGTGCATCTATATTAGCCAAGCTAAACAATGATAACGTTGAAGATTGAGAACCTAAATCTATTTTGATATTCAATACCGCCACAGTTACTATGGCTAAAACACATATTCCACTAAACAAAAATTTCTTCATTATCTATTTTTTTTAAGATTAAAACCTAATATAAAAATCATTATTCATTTCTTTGTTTTTCACATAAATAACACCTCCTTACTTAATATATAGCTTTTATTTACTTTGATTATTTACCTTACCTTGTATTACAAGTTTAACATATCTTCTTTCTATATTACAATATATTGTAACATTTTTCTTAAAATATCCTTCTTTATTAGGAGTAACTTGCACTACAATATCGGTTGTTTTATTAGGTAAAACCGGTTGTTTTGACCAGTTAGGTACTGTACAACCACATGTAGTAGTTACATTATTCACCACCAAAGGGTTAGGTCCAATATTTTTAAGACTAAACTTTGCAGTAGTAGTCTTATTTATTTCCAGATTTTTAAGTTCCAAAATAGTTGTATCAACTGTCAATGATGTTATCAAAGACTTATCATATAAGTCTGTTTTTTCTACTCTTTTATTTTCATTTATTATTTGCTTATACAAACTCCATATTTGAGGATTCTCTGTAGGATTACCAATGCAAACGACCTTATTATATTTATCCAACAAAAAAGTCTGATATCTACTGTCTTTGGGAAATGTATTGAGTTTATCAAGTTGATTACATATATCCATATAGCAAGGATATTTAAATGAGTCCTTTCTAAATAAAAAGAATATTTCTTCGATATTTTTAGGATGAAAATAAAATTGAAAATTAACAAAACCTGCCATTTCGTCATTAACTTCCTTAATAATAGCATTCCATTTATACAAATGTAATTTACAACTAGTGCATCCTATTGAATCTGTGTATACTAGTATTTTATAAGGCGTAGAATTGGGAGAAATACACAAAGTATCCCTATCAATCGATTTACAAAAAACATCTTGAGGAAATATAATTTTCTTTCCTGTCCATTCTTTTACTATCTTTTCAATTTCCGTTGATAGTTGATCATTTTTACATCCACAAAATGTAAAACAAACTACTCCCAATATTAGAACTACACCCTTAACCATAATACAAAATAGTTATAACTAACATAATTTCTCATTTATAATAATATTGCAGCAAAATTGCTACTTTACCTATTTAATACTAAACATTACAATCGGCTGATCATCATTAACATCTGTCGCTATTATCGTTTTAGTATCTTCATCCACCCAAATACCATATATATAATGGTCGAGCACATATTTGCATAACGGTTCTCCTTCCAAACTAAATACATAAATATATTTTCCTCCATCAGGAAGCCTTCCGCTTTGTCTTGCGATCTCCTTAAAAGACGTTCCATGAAATACAGTATAAATGGCACTATCTGTTACTTGTACATCACTAAAACCCATAATACCTGTTGGCATACCATATCCATCTGATACTTTGAATTCAGGTTCACCATGCTCACCGATACGAATAATATGAGTACTATCTTTCAAATTATAAACTTCAACGACTTCTCCCAATTGGGTTACTGCCGCCAATATTCCATTGTTAGGATTGTAGTCAAGGAAGCTCCTCCATGCTTGAGCCAATGCCGGACGAGCATTTTCCAATGCTTTTTCATCAATAGTCGGAATAATCCCTATCTTATCTATAAGCCTCCCATTACGGTTAACTCGACATAAACGATTTTCACCGGAATAGTCAGGAATAATAAACATTGAATCATTATATATAGCAAAATCAAGTGGTCGAAGTATATCTTCATCCAATGTTACCGCTTCGTCACGAAGCAGTGAATCACCGGATGAAGAAAAGTCTAACCTAGTTAATTCACTTTTATTGGCATCCAATGTCCAGACTACATGATTCTGTAAACGAAAGTTCTCCATTGATAACATTTCTGTAGGTGAATCACCACGCTTCCCAAAAGAAGATAAATACTGGAAACCAGGATATTGGAATAAGTGTCCATAATGATCAAGACCATGTAAATCCATCACAATGGCTCTATCTCCTTCGATTCGTATCCTAAACGGATAACGAAGCAAGGCTGTATCAAGCTCAATCACTTCTCCTATTAATTCTCTCTCGTGCGGAAATCCCGAATAGAATAATACACCCTTTGCATATTCTTTATGCTTATGGTCACAAGAGATAAACAAGAAAAAAGAAAGAAACAGGAGAGTTATACTATTTTTCAAGGCTATATCCGGTAGCAACATATTCTACTTTAACTTTTGTAACCGGACAATCTACGGAACCACTGCCCCAACAATTAGTAGGCACATCTTGCTCATCAGCCGCCAAAGCTTCAATATTATCTAATAATAATGTATTTACTCGAGGTTCTTTTAATGAGTAATTTACAGAAAGAACCGCCATCATCAAAATAGAAAAGAATAATAGTTTCTTCATATATACTATAGTTTTATCGATTAATTAATGAAAACGAAAGTAAGCAATTGGATTGCAACTGCCAATAAATTAATCTATCCATTTCTATCTAACCGAATCTATCCGCTATATACACTATCATAGAGATAAGGCTTTCATTCAAAAAATGCCTATTTCATCGGAAATTATAGTTTTTATTTGTTCCTTCTCTTTTCCAAGTAGTATTTTTCCTAAAAACAGAATGTTATTCTTTTCTATTACATACAATTATTATTCCGATCTATCTTATTTAATCTTTTAATTTTTCTCTTAATATTGATATGCACCTATATTATATAACATCTTATTACGATACCATTCCTTACAAGCACCATATTGATTATTTTTCCAATAATATGTTCCAAACAGAGCCATCATCGAAATAAAAATACTACGCTCAAGATGGCTTCAACTCCTGTAAGAGTTATCACATCTACCATATTCTTTTTTGTCATTCGTATCAATTTCAACTTTTTTCATGCTTAAATCCTATCTATAGTGATTATAGCTGCACCCTTCACTTCTCCCTATTCATCGGGGATAGGTGGTGAAGGGGATTCCTTCACCACCTCTTCACCAGTTTCTTCTTATAGCTAATCCGATTTTCATTATAGCTAATTCAATTATGCTCATAGCATCTTGTTTTTTCTTCCTAAGGTTTGAAACAAACATCGGGATGTTTGTGAAAAAGACGCTAGATGATTGAAACAAACTTTTAGACTTTTGTAAAGCACCGCTTTAAGCAGGTTAAAGCTATGCTTTGCAACTCCTAAAGCACAACTTTAGATTTTACAAAACAACACTTATCCGTAAAGGATGGGTGAAAGGTGGCCCTTCACCCGCTATCCCTCATGAATAAGGAGTTGTGAAGGGTGAAGGCTATATCGGTTTTTATCAATTTATGTTTCATTTTTCATTTGATTTTCTTCATAATTCTATCCCAACGATTTTTCTGATAAGGAAAATTAAAAACCAGTATATCATTTCTCTTAAAATTTCCCCATCCGGGCATCCGATGAATAGTGAAATCTTCATACGCTTTCTTTCAGCTGAATTAGTTTACGATAAGCCATAAGCCCCAACACGCATTTCACACGTTCATCATCCTCATTCAACAACCCTCCACAGGGATAAACTTCTTTCTTCATCTTCTCCCGCAAATAATCCGCCCATAAACACAACAGATTCCAATGCGCATCAGCATAACCGAAATCCTGTTCTGCTTCTACAATAGCAGTTATCATTATTAACATGTCAGCAGCCATCTCCACTGCATAATCATCAACTTTCACCTGACGATTAGCAATTGGGTAGATTCCTATATCATAAGGAGGATAACTTTTCCTCCAATAATCATTCTCGCAATATTCAAAAACCGGTTCCAAAAGGCCTTTCATCCAATCCATACGATTAAGAGACAATAAAATCGGAAAGTTACTATAAGATTCTCTCACATTGGCCAAAGTATCTCCAAAACAAAACAAATCACCACTTTGAGACATTACAAAACGATGCTCCGATATAAATTTTCGATAATCTAAAATCATCTGGCGTGCAAACGATGGGATTCTCGTTTGAAAAGCTCGCCTGTTCAACTGCCCATCCAACCTGTCACATTCCCTCATTAATTTCTTATAATTGTCACCGATAAACAACAAAGCATCCTTCAATTCTCTTTTTCCATCCTTATTCCAATAAGGATGTAGAATTTCCCCCTCATATTGCAAACCCTTCCCTTCATTAAAGCCAAAAAGTAATACACCCTGATCTTTCTTGTTTTTCCCCAGTTTCTGCGAAAGCAGCACATGCCCTTCATTATATGAATAAGCCGTTTCTTCAGCAGCTATCCCCATATACAAGCTATCAGACTTGACAGTACACCAATCCTGTTCAGACAGGCTTTCTACTCTATTTTTCCCAAACATCCATTCTGTATCTATATCAAATAAAATTTCTACATCATGAATTTCTGATTTACCAGAATGAATTTGATAAGAAATAAAACCTACCGGACATCCCATTAAATATTGTTCTAGTAACAAAGAAGGAGAAACAAAATCAAGGTATAACTCAACATCTCCACATTGATAAATGTAATGAGTTTGCGTCGCTTGTACATTCATTTGTTTCAATATTGCCATATCCACATCGTTATAGGTTTTATTTTCCATGTACAATCCAAAATCCAACAGAGCATTTTCTTTCGTATTCCACCCATGTGCGGCTATCACATTATCGCCATTATGTAACTTTGCAACTACTTCATCGGAGAGTTGTTTACATTCAATTCTATTGCTAAAATAATCTACCTGATAAATAGGTTCTCCATTACAATAGATTTCTGCATGGTCATCACATTTAGAACAAACATATAATTTATATCCTTCCAATTTCTTTTTATCATTTATGTTAAAATGTCTGCGAATATAAATATCGGCTACGGTCCATGTTGAGTGAATAGGATAAGGACGATTCTCTGCTCCCCAAGCTCCTAACCCGTTATACCACTCCTTATCATCATATTCTTTCCGCATCCAATCATCCTTTGGATGCAAATAAGAGTATCTAGCAGGCCACCCACAATTAATTGTAGAAAGAGGTACTAGTGGAAAAGGACGCAACGAATCACCTCCCATAAAACGATAAGATTTACCATCTACTTTTAAAATTCCGATCATCGGAAACTCCTTATTTCTTGATAGCTTCGGATATTTTGTATGCAATGTATTTCCAACAGTTTGGATAGAAAAATCCGGTACCAATGCCATTAATGAATGATTGGACGCAATACATATAGGAATAACTTCATTCTCCTCTTTATCATTGCAACATGCATGTAAAGAAAAGATCATCCATGAAAATATTATTCTTATCCCCCACCCGATTTTGTTATTTATTTGCATATTTGCCTCCCGTTTTCATAAACAAAAATTCTTTCTTCCACCCCGCGAGTATGATTTCGCAATAATAAAAGTGTATTTTTAGGAACACCCGAATAAACCAATGAATCAGAAAGAGCTTGTTTCTTTCCCATTGATTTCCACTCCTTATCACAATATAATAACTCGAATGTATCCCCAGGGCGAATATAGTTATCTCTATTACGTGGTGTATAAACTATTCTATCTACCCGTACTTTCCTTCCCATATCTAACCCGCTCCAACCACCGGACGGTCTGGAATAGTTGAAAGAAGTCTTAGTTTTGCCATCAAAAACATTGTAATAATTCAATCCTTTATCGGTATCCTCCAAAGGAGTTCCTATAATGCTTCCCTTCAAAGCAGAAGTGTCATTACATTCATAAAATTCAACTTCAGCCACATTACAATACGTATTCTTGGCTCCAAAATATCTAAAATAACGATACTTCTTATCTGACCAACTCCGTACAACCGCTTTCAAACGACCGGGCACCTTTTGCACCATAAACAAAGTATCCTTCTCTGAAAAATCAGGCTGATTACTCCCTTCGAACACCCCTCCCAACATTCTTCTTCTAAGATGAATTTCTCCTTTAAAAATATTGTACTTAGAATACAATACTACATCTTGAATTTCTTCATGTTTTGAATAAAAATGAAGTTCATTGGTATGCGGATCTACATAAAAAGGATCCGTTACAAGATGGAGCACTTCTTCCTCATAAGTTGCTATCCGCATAATCATTCCTTTTTTTATATTCCTGAATGTTATGTTGTTGACGTCATATTCCGTCCAAGCAACCGGAACCCATTTATCCCGTTTACTTGCACACAAATAAGCAATCTTCCCGTTACATTTTTCTCTATATATTTTTGATGGAGGTATTTTTAATTCTTTTTTATAATAATAAGCATATTCACGAGTTACATCTACAAACTTTGGTAAACGCCAAAATGGGTATAGTTCTTCTTCATACTTTCTCATTTCTTCATACATTTTTCTATTGACGCAAAAAGTATTCCTATATACCTTGGCCGTATTCTCCTCTTTATACCACATATTTTCACATTGTCGTTCAAAGGCTTTTGGAAAATCAGCAGCAAAAGCTTCTTGATTCTTATCCCATGCAACTAGCCAAAAATGTCCGGCATTCACGCCACTACGCATAGGTACAAAGTCAACACCACAGGGTATCCCTAAGGATCGGAACAAATAGATACCAAAATCCGTTGCCTCTCTGCAACTTCCAGATATATATTGTACATATCTGGGACCAATATGTCCCATAAGCGCAGGGGATGTAGAAGTAAAATAATGTTCTTTATCCAATAATCTGTCTCTCAAATATTTTGCAGCAACAATAGGGTCTTCTTTATCCAAAACATCAGACATCCTTAATGAATCCAGCAATGAATTATATTTTTCATAATACATTTCACGCCAATATTCGAGTGTTTCATCCTCAATGCGATATGGCAATATATACTCACAAAAAGTTTCAAAAGAAACATTTTTGCCCCATGGTTGTTCTCGCCAAACTTTAAATGCCCATTCAATATTGTTACATAAATATGCGGAATCCACTTCTCTTATATCATGTTTCTTTTCAGGTTCTCCTAACGGACCATATACTTTCTTGACTGAATCCGCAACCTGTTTCGCTGTCTGTCCTCTACTCTTTTTCAGCCATGCATAATAAGATTTATAGTTTTCTAACTGCTTGCTTGTTGAATAAGAGTAAAAAGGCATATTTTCAATTAGAAAACAAGCAGCTTTGTATTTTAGGCTATCAGCAGGATTCTTTTGATAATGACGGAGTACTTTTTCCAATTCTTTCCTGTTGTTTTTAGCAGATTGCAAAGCAGCTCCGAGAGGAGTTATCATTTCTTCTCTGAATGTAATCCTATCTATTATTTGCCATCCTAGCCAAATAAACAGCACCAAGACTATAAATTGAATATATCCCAAATACTTCATCAAACCTTTTCTTAATTATTCATTTTGCATTTCCACTAATTTTCAAATGGAACGGAGAGCCTTCTGCATTACAATACACGGTTATCGTTTTATCGAAATGCCCAGAATGTTCAGCTTGATATTCCACCTTCACTTTCAAATTTCCACCTGGTTGAACAGGTTCTTTAGAATATTCCACTGTAGTACACCCACATGGAGTATAAATTTCTTCTACAACAAACGGATTATCACCTGAATTAGTAAATGAAAACTCTACAAATTGCTTTTTTCCCCAATTAAAAGTTCCTATATTGAACTGATATGTAGATAAAACAACTGTTGTTAGAGTTCTACTATCAATCTCCTTCAACAGAGATTTTTTCCCTGTAATAATATTCAAATAAAGTTCTTTTATCTTAGGATTATGAATAGGATTGCCAATAGCAACTACCCTATTATTCTTATCCAACAAAAATGTTTGAAAGATCGTTTCTATAGGAAAATGATTCAACTTATTGATACTATCATGCTCATCAATACATACAGGATAATCAAAGCCTTCTTTCGTTAGTAAATACTCAATATTTTTCCTGCTCATAGGATGAATAAAAAAAAGAACATTACATGAAGGACAAGTATCTTTTAGCAATTCAATAAAAGGTTTCCATGCACTAAAACTTAAGTGACACCGTATACAACCGATTGAATCGACATATGTTAATATTTTGTAGTCACAATCTCTTTCATAATACCCCATAATTGTATCTCTAGCAAATTTCGTAAAAATAGGAACACTAGGAAAATCTATTTCCTTATAAGTCCATTCTTCAACTAACCTCTTTATTTTTTTTTCATCATGCTCATAACATGAAAACAAAGAAAAACATATAACAAAAGAAATCAGAGGGATAACAATCATTCTATACAGATGTTTATCTATTTTATTTTAAATCTTATTAATTCAGGATCAGGCATATTAGAGAAAGCATACAACATCTCATCTTTATTATCCACACTAATCAGTGTAACTGGCACATTCAGTTCATACTTTTTTATGGCTTCTCCATTCCAATCAAAAACATAAATTATTGTTCCTGCAAGTGTTTCTAAACCATTTTCTTTAAAATTTTTGCCTGAATAAAGTCCATATACATATTTAGGAGAAATACACAAACTTATAAATGTACTATTATTGGAAGATGAAATTGGGGCAGCTCGCATGTCCCCTTCAACTTGAGTTTTATAAATAGGGTAGTTCATTTCATATTTCTTTATTAAAGAAATATCAGTATTATTTATTTTATAAAAATGAATAATTTCAGAAGTATTTACTGCATAAACAAATTTATCCATAAATGGATTTAAACGGATAATACCTTGATAAGCCATACCACGCAACCTGTTTGCTATTTGTTTCTCATCTCCATCTTTATATGGATATTCCATAAAATGCTCTTCTTCTATTAGTCCAGTACCCCAAAGTCTGAACATACAGTCTTCGTAAAATCCCAAAGATACAAAAGTATTAAATGCTGTAGGAAACACTTTAATAGTCCCAGGAATAGTATCTTTAGTTAAAACTGAAAAGTTCGAAATTCGATTTTTCACATCTGATATGTTCATAACATTCAAAGTCTTTTTATATAAATCATAAACACTTATGGAGTTCTTACCAAATAACTGTATATCAAAAGGCATTAAGAATTCATTAACACCTTGCCCTTTCTTTCCGAAATCATATATTGAATCTAGATCATTCAAATCGACCAAATGAAATAAACCATCTTCAGACTTCTCATCGAAAACAATAATTGCTGAATCACAATATATCATATCCATTGGAGTTCCCCAAATATAACCGTTTGATGGTATCTTTTCATATTCCAAGAATATCCTATTCGTAAACAAATCGTCTATTTGACAGTCTGTTTTAACATTTTTACATGCACAAAAGAAAATCAACACAAAAACATATTTCAATTTCATAATATACTAAATTCATAATAGTTTATAGAATATTTTTATAAAGCTATATTTTAATCGGCTTTATTTATGCATAACAAATCTAGAAGTTGTCAATACACTTCAATTGGGGCTGACTAAAAAGATTTTTTCACAATTACCCCTTCTACAGATACCTGTAGAGGGGGGTAAAAATCAAGTTTTCGACCTTTTTTATTCAGCCCCAATCCCAAGAGGATATTAAAAACCAACAGTTATAGCAATAATATACAGAATTATACTGATGAAAGTATAGTTTCAAACTCTAAGTAAATGTTAACAAGCATATTTTCCATGCACTTTCATCACCTTCATTAGAATTTATTGGTATAGTTTATAGCCCCTTATAGCTAGCCCATCACTATATATCACACAAATACCTGATGTAACTACACAAAAGTCAAAATCCACTTCCGCATTATTAGCTAACGCATCAACATTACAAAGTAACAAGGCAGAAGAGCTTTTAGTATTCCAATTATATATACTAAATGTAGATATAAACAAACAAATTATACCTACTACAACATATAAACTTTTAGCTTTCATAATATTTAAATATATGGACGATATTCACCAAGGCATGCACCCCAATCTCCTAACGTTCGACAAATTTGCAATCTTGTATAAACACAACCTATGCATTCATTTCCACCTTCTTTTGCATTAGCTAAAGCTTCCACATTGCTCAACACCAAGTCAGACAACTTCACATCATTCTGCGAAGTATATACATTATATCCCGCAATAGCAGCGACAGCAACAACTGCTATCACACCTAATACTTTCTTTTTCATTCTTCAATAATCTTTAAATTACATTTTATTTTTCTCTTCTGCATCTATCATTTCAACAGAATAGCAATAGTTTGCTACATTAATTTTTATTCTTATGTTTGCATCCGAATCTTTTTTAAAGATTTAGGAGCAGGTGATATGTAAGCAAATCCTGCAAGATAAACAAACTCATCATCCTGCTCCTTTTAATCAAGTTAATTATCTCATTCAGCCAAAGTTAAACTTAAGTATTGGCTCATCATTATTTACATCTGTCGCTATTATCGTTTTAGTAGCTTCATCCACCCAAATACCATATATATAATGGTCGAGCACATATTTACATAACGGTTCTCCTTTCAAACTAAATACATAAATATATTTTCCTCCATCAAGAAGCCTTCCGCTTTGTCTTGCGATCTCCTTAAAAGGCGTTCCATGAAATACAGTATAAATGGCACTATCTGTTACTTGTACATCACTAAATCCCATAATACCCGTTGGTATACCATATCCATCTGATATTTTAAATTCAGGTTCGCCATACTCACCTATACGAACAACATGAGTACTATCTTTCAAATTATAGACCTCAAGGACTTCTCCCAACTGGGTGACTACCGCCAGTATTCCATTGTTAGGATTGTAGTCAAGGAAGCTCCTCCATGCTTGGGCTAACGCCGGACGAGCATTTTCCAATGCTTTTTCATCAATAGTCGGAATAATTCCTATCTTATCTATAAGCTTACCATTACAGTTAACTCGACATAAACGATTTTCACCGGAATAATCAGGAATAATAAACATTGAATCATTATATATAGCAAAATCAAGTGGTCGAAGTATATCTTCATCCAATGTTACCGCTTCGTCACGAAGCAGTGAATCACCGGATGAAGAAAAGTCTAACCTAGTTAATTCACTTTTATTGGCATCCAATGTCCAGACTACATGATTCTGTAAACGAAAGTTCTCCATTGATAACATTTCTGTAGGTGAATCACCACGCTTCCCAAAAGAAGATAAATACTGGAAACCAGGATATTGGAATAAGTGTCCATAATGATCAAGACCATGTAAATCCATCACAATGGCTCTATCTCCTTCGATTCGTATCCTAAACGGATAACGAAGCAAGGCTGTATCAAGCTCAATCACTTCTCCTATTAATTCTCTCTCGTGCGGAAATCCCGAATAGAATAATACACCCTTTGCATATTCTTTATGCTTATGGTCACAAGAGATAAACAAGAAAAAAGAAAGAAACAGGAGAGTTATACTATTTTTCAAGGCTATATCCGGTAGCAACATATTCTACTTTAACTTTTGTAACCGGACAATCTACGGAACCACTGCCCCAACAATTAGTAGGCACATCTTGCTCATCAGCCGCCAAAGCTTCAATATTATCTAATAATAATGTATTTACTCGAGGTTCTTTTAATGAGTAATTTACAGAAAGAACCGCCATCATCAAAATAGAAAAGAATAATAGTTTCTTCATATATACTATAGTTTTATCGATTAATTAATGGAAACGAAAGTAGGCAATTGGATTACAACCACCAATAGATTAATCTATCCATTTCTATCTAACCGAATCTATCTACTATATATACTATCATAGAGATAAGGCTCTCATTCAAAAAAATCCCATTTCATCGGAAATTATAGTTTCTTATTTGTTCCTTCTAATTTGCAATTGATATCCAATATTTTCATATCTTTGAATCTCAATAGATGGAACATTCTCAAAAACTCTTCGCAAACGACTTATTGCATTATGAAGTCTCGGATCATTATTTGATTTATCCGACCAAAATATTTTCTTGATTTCTTCGTCTTTCAATATGTAATCTGGAGCTTCTAAAAAATGTTTTAATAAAATAGCTGTTTGTGGTAATATCTGAATTTCCTCTTTACCAAATATAAGCTTTCTCAAATCTGCATCAAACATAATACCTTGGTCCATATAATAGATATGAACAGAGGTAGGAGCAACAATGTTCTTTTGCCATCTCTTTCTAAAAAATATCACTATATTAATAATAACTGCACACAGCCAATAAATAAAGCCATAAACAAAGCCTCTTACACCCACAAGAGTAAAAAATGAAAAGTAGAAAAAGCCTTTTACTTCAACCTCGCAACGATAACCTGCCGTAATATCGAATTCTGGTATACAATTTTCATGTAAAAAAGAGTCAGGGTATACACTTTCTGTAATATTTTCATCTTTATCGGATACCAAAAGCTGCAATGCAAAAGTGCCAGACAAACTTTGCTGCTTCAAATGCAGTTGCCATTTTTCATATAAAGAGTCCACTACTAAAGGATGTTTAGATAAATAAGCAGTATGTAAAAAACTTAATCGTGGATCAGATGTTACATTTTTAGAACTTTTTTCTTTATCCAAGCAGTATCCACGTTTTCCACTTTCATCTGTTATATAAACCGTATCAGGATACTCCTCCAATCGCTGTTTCCTCCCACTAGTGTAAAAATAACCATCAAAAGCATCTTCTTGTAAATGTTGCAAAAAAACTGCTTTAAAAACACTTTCCACTCTTTCACTGAACATTTTTTTTCTAGCCTCACAATATAATTGTCCTAGAATGAAAAATAATACTATCTCCAGAAAAAATATTATTAGCAAAAGGCGCATCTTTTGTTTATCTTTAAATGTAATTGTACCGCTTAGTTTCGTTAGTAATTTCATAGCGTGACTTATTTTATCTGTTTGAATAGCACAAAGGTAGCATTATTTGCAATAATTGACAGACAATATAAAAACTATTTTGAGTTTTTGGTTATATCAAAAATAATCTTTCCAACCAAAGAAATTAGTCTATTTTTAAGATTTACTCTATAAATATTAAATCAAAATAAAAGCAAAGAGAGAAATAAATGCATAAATCAATGCAAGAATATACCGTTTTCAGACTAAATATTACATAAATAAGGGATAAAAAACGAATTATTTACCGCTAACTAAGCTTTGTTCCTCACCGAGGAACGACTCGTTGCCCGGTGTGCGTCGCTCCCTTCCTCACCGAGGAACAATACATTCATCGGTGAGACCCAAATTTATCGGTATATTTTCAGCTATTTCACACTATATTCCATCCAAATCAAATATAGCAAAAAGAAAGTACTTATCAAATAATCAAACGAATATCCGCAAATAGCCTCTTTACAGCAAACAATAAGTATCCAAATAACCTAAAAACAAAGCACCACGGATTTCCACAATCCCTAATTACTCACATATTTATTCGCATACAAGACTCTGTTTTAAATTCAAGCAGGAGAAACGCATAAGATATCCAATTTTTATGTATGTTCTCATTTCAAGACTTCCATATATAAAAAAATCCTATATCATGTCTAAGATGATATAGGATACTAACAATTATATAGAGGCGTTTATTACAACGCCTTTATTTCTTCTATGGACAAGCCTGTGACTTGCGAAATAACATCAAGAGGAATATTCAGAGTCTTCATATTGCTTGCTGCTTCCCTTTTCTCTTCCAGACGGCCTTCATTAATACCTTCCACACGTCCTTCAGCATGACCCTCTACACGACCTTCAGCATGTCCTTCTGCACGTCCTTCTGCACGTTCCGTAAATATATTATCTTTTAATATGACAATATTATCCAAATGGCGATAGTAAGCATCAAGCTCTGCTTTAGTCATCTTGTCAAGTTTTAATCGTTCACGGGCTTCTGTTAAACCTGGAGCAGTCGCACTATCAGGAATATCACCTGTATTCAGATAATAGATCCATTCTTCCAACGGACTTTTAGCTACCTGATTAAAATCATTGACCTTCAAAATATAATATTCAGGATAAAGTTGACTTACTGTATCCACTTTAAAAGTTTGTTTTTGAAAAGGAGTCAGTTCAAGCATATCTCCCTGATGAATTCCCCGGAATTCCGTTTTACCGTGATATACGGTATCTTTGCCACTACCTAAAGAAAAATAGACAATATTGACACTATATACTTTACGTACCTTATCATAACCTTCTCCACGATTAATATACTCGGTTACTAATTTTGAAGTACCAAACAGCATACGTTGAAAATAAGCATACTCATTATTATTCTGAACTTCAATCAGAATAAGTTCACCTTTCGAGTTTTCAGCAAGCATATCTACACGATTATACTTATCAAACTCATCTTCTTGATTGCTTTCACTCTCTAAAAGCTTCCGAATGATTATCTTTTCATTCAAAAGAGTAGTTAGAAAGCCCTCAAGAACTGCAAAATTGGCTTTATTACGCAATAAACGTTTCATAGCCCAATCGAAACGAATATAATTACTTGACATAAGTTCGTCTCCTTTCTTGTTATCTTGTTTCAAGCTAACAAAGGTAAGCAGAAAATGTTTGATTTCAAGTATATATGCTTCAATTTCTTTCTACTAAGAATATTCTATCTTCCACTGTCCCAAAGTCCGCGTTGTACTATCGAAATTCACTCCAACTTTAACAACCTTGCGATGCTCTACCTCATAAGGAATGGCATACTGTTTACTATTAATTTGTGCCAACGCTTCTTCGGGAGTTCCGTCTACCTTAAATTCAAACACATAAATCGCATCAGGCATCTTGATTACCACATCAGCCCTACCAATAGCATTCTTAACCTCTACATCCACATATTGCCCCATCAAACGGAATAACAAATAGAAAATAGTCTGATAGTGCTTTTCCTGATTATTCTCCAAATCATAAGGTATAGAAGAAAAGAAAGAACGAGTACGAAGAAGGCACTGCTCAATATCACCTTTCATCAGGTCTCTTACAAAAGAGACTACATAAAAATTACTTTCACGTGTCGGTTGATTGAGATAGGAAGGGATCAGAGTCTCAATAAAGCCTATCTTAACTTCTTCGTTGGGATAACCTAATGTATATGTACGAAAGAGAGGTTCATATCCTTTAATAGTCAAATAGCCACTCTGATAAAGTACAGGAATCGGATCGGTAATAACCTCTGTCGCTTTATCAAAATCTTCGTCTTTCACTTCCATCTTTTCCAATAGAGTAAGACTGAAGTCCATTCGCTGTAACATTTCAATCAAGAAAGTAGGCGTACCGGTAGAAAACCAAAAGCTCTTATAATCTCTTTGCGAAAATGCATTGAAAAGGCTGAACGGATTGTAAATATCTTCACAAATCTTGCTGAAATGATAACCGTCATACTGCCGTTTCAAATGCCGACAAGCTTCTTCATAGGTTTCATTATTCGCTTGAGCTATCCTCTCAATATCCGGTTGCATCTGACTTAGCAACTCTTGCTCTGTAATACCACAAATAGCACTATAATCATCGCTCATACTGATATTCTGCAAGTTATTCAGCTCACTAAATATACTCATCTGACTGAACTTGCTGATTCCTGTCAGAAACAAGAAACGAAGATATTGCCCTTGCGCTTTAAGAGGACTGAAAAACTTCCGCATTTCAGTTCGCAATTGTCCTTGTAAAGCAGAGTCGCTATTACTATCCAATAAAGGTGCATCATATTCGTCAATCAATACAACAGCCTGCTTTCCTGTCTGTTGGTAGATTCGTTGAAGCAAACCGGTTAAACGGGCTGCATAGCTCGTTTCTTCTTCATTTTTCCCATAAGTCCTCTCCCATTCGCTTAGATAAAGATTCAATTGCTCTTGCAAATCTTCGATTGTGGTGTATTTCGTTCTACTAAAATCAATATGCAACACAGGATAAACAGTCCATTCTTTCTCTAACTGTTCCATAGCCAATCCTTCGAACAACTCTTTCTTTCCGGAAAAATAAGCTTCAAGAGTAGAGACTAGAAGACTTTTTCCAAAGCGACGCGGACGACTAAGGAAATAAATCTTATTTGTATGAGTCAAATGATAAATTAATGCAGTTTTATCAATATACACACAATCATTATTACGTAAATCCTCAAAATTCTGTATTCCGATAGGATATCTTCTAAATGTCTCTTTCATACCACTCTAATGCTTTTATTGGAAATATGAACAAAGATACGAAATAAAATGATTACATGACACTTAATATTATTATAAAACCCTACAATATCATTCAATTGCATTGTTCGATTCACATAAACTTATCTAAAGAACTACCTTATTAATAGCCATTAAAATAGTGACGCTATCCCACCAATATAGTGACGGTATATGCTTAGGATAGCGTCACTATCCAAGGCAAATACCGTCACTATATTTAAACCGAATATTTCGGGCTTTTAACTCTAGTTTCCGCGCTGTGTAGGCAAGGTAAATTCCTGCGAATCACAAATCATTCCATTCTCGTCCGCCACTGCGACACGGAATGTCACTTCACCGTCTTTCAATTTTTCACCTGCATGAATGGAAGCGGTATAACGGATGCCTTCACCCGGAAGAATTTCCTCCACCATCACGGAAGGAGAAATGCCGAGATGCTTCACCTTCCCCACCGTTTCTACCACAGGAACTACATTATAAACAGGATTTCTCCCTTCATTCATAATCTCAAAGATTATCTTGCTATTTTCTCCCGCATCAATCACATGACTGCGATTATCATCTATAAAACGGATCTTGCGCAACTTCAGTTGAGAAATAGGCTGTTGCACTTGCGGCTGTTTCTTATACTTTTGCACACGCACTTCCCGTACTTCAGGAATATACGCATCTTCCTCTATTTGCTCTTGCCTCGGCGCCGTCAACGCGTTTCCAATAGCCGCACCGGCAATGGTTCCCACAATATTCCCAATAGCAGAACCACGGTAACCGCCCCTCCAGCCATGATTATTATCTCCGATAAGTCCGCCTATCGAACTTCCCAGACTACCTCCGATAGAAGCACCTGCCATGATAGCTCCCGGATTTCCCATACGCCCCGACGCACATCCACTCACAATCAAAGCGGAAAGCAAAATTACTGTTAGTTGTTTCTTCATGAGTCTCTCTATTTAGTGTTATTATTTATTCTACCACTTTAAAACGAGCGAAACGTAATAATAGTTGTTTGTCTCCCGCATTTTTAAAATGAATAGTTGCTTTCGCATTGTCTCCCGTTCCTTCTACTTTAATCACTTCACCCAATCCGAAACGTTCGTGCTCTATCATCTGTCCGGCCTGTACTCCTGCTACCGATGGCGAAGTGGAAGAGGTTGCCTGTGCACCGCTACTTGGGCTAACAGTACTAACTTTCTTCAAATTCCTCGGTACGCTGGAAGCAATGATCTGTGCTTTCGGACGTTCACGTTGTTCGGAAGATGTACTTCCGAAAGGGGCACGCGACGGAGAAGCTGAACGGGTGAATCCTCCTTCAATCTCTCTACGGAAACGTCCTGCACCTTCATCGACAGCACGGCTCACTCCTGCCTCATGCGGCAATTGCAAGTAATGAACATCGATATCACGCAAGAAACGACTGGGGCTTCCAAATTCCATCTTTCCATAACGGAAACGGGTTTTGGCAAAAGACAGATAACAATGTTCCTCCGCACGAGTAATAGCTACATAGAACAAACGACGTTCTTCTTCCAGTGCCCGGGGAGAATCTCCTACCATCCCACTGGGAAACAGGTTTTCTTCCAGACCGACCACAAATACATTCTTAAACTCCAATCCTTTAGCCGAATGAACTGTCATCAACGTTATCTTTTCCCCATCATCCGCCTTGTCGGAATCCTGATCGGTAAGCAATGCAATCTCCGAAAGGAAATCGGTAAGAGACACATTCGGATTACCCTCCTCCTGCCGCAAAGCGCAGAAGTCATTCATTCCATTCACCAACTCTTCTATATTTTCCTTACGGCTTAGATTCTCGGGGGATGTGTCCTGACAAACATCGTTGATAATGCCGGACTGACGGATGATATTCGTTCCTATTTCATAAGCGTTCTTATCTGCCTGATCGACAATGAAACCTTCTATCAATTCACGAAAGCCTTGCAGTTTTGCATGCGTTCCTTTATTTATATCCAGTCCGTAACTCAATGGTTCACAGAGTGCCGCCCAAAGACTTACGCCATGATCGGTAGCCGCCGATATAATCTTCCCGACTGTCGTATCTCCAATACCACGAGCCGGATAATTAATGATTCGCTTGAATGCTTCTTCATCATTCGGATTCACTACCAAACGGAAATAAGCAATCACATCTTTTATCTCTTTTCGCTGGTAGAACGAAAGTCCTCCGTAAATCTTATAAGGTATACTCCGTTTCCGAAGAGCCTCTTCAAAAATACGGCTTTGTGCATTCGTACGATACAGGATGGCAAAATCAGCATATCCGTAGCGATACTCCCGTCGTAGCTCTGCAATCTTATTAGCTACAATATCTCCCTCTTCCACATCGCTATACGCCTGAAATACGCCGATAGGTTCCCCCTTTTCTTTCTCCGAAAACACGGCTTTCCGTATCTGGCGTTCATTCTTCTCAATCAAGCTATTGGCAGCACAAACAATGGTTTGTGTGGAACGATAATTCTGCTCCAGTTTAAAAACTTTCGTATTGGGGTAGATTTTTGTAAAATAGAGAATATTGTCAATATCCGCCCCACGGAAAGAATAGATACTTTGCGCATCGTCTCCCACTACACAGACCCGTTGATTTTCTTTAGTCAGTTGTAGAACAATGCTATGCTGCGCATAATTCGTATCCTGATACTCGTCCACCAATACATAACGGAACTGATCGCGATAACGTGCCAGCACTTCCGGAAAGTCACGAAACAGAATATAGGTATATACCAATAAATCATCAAAATCCATCGCTCCCGCCTGACGGCATCTGTCCCAATAACGAGTATAGATATCACGGATAGCAGGCATCTTGGCAGCCATATCTCCTTCGTAAGCCTCTTTATTGGCAGCGTATCCCGTAGGAGTGACCAAATGGTTTTTGGCATTGGAGATGCGTGCCTGCACTACTCCCGGTTTATAAGTTTTCTCGTCCAATCCCATCTCTTTGATGATGGAACGGAGCAGACTCTTACTATCAGCCGTATCATAGATGGTGAACTGGGAAGTGAACCCGATAAATGTTGCTTCGGCACGAAGAATCCGTGAGAAGATGGAATGGAAAGTCCCCATCCACAAATAACGTGCCCGTTCCATACCTACCTGACGGGCAATACGCTCTTTCATCTCGCGCGCCGCCTTATTCGTAAAGGTCAGTGCAAGGATATTCCACGGATTGTAGCCGTTCTCCTGTTCCAGCAAGTAAGCGATTTTATAAGTCAATACGCGCGTCTTCCCCGAACCTGCACCGGCTATCACCAGCGAAGGACCGTCATTATAAGTCACTGCAGCACACTGACTCTCGTTCAATTCATCTATATAATTGGTATTCATAACAGCATTATAAAAACAATGTGGATTTTTAACAAACCCTTGGCATTCAAATTTGTTCTCAATACAAAAGTATAATATTCATTCGAGAATGAAGGTATTTTTATGAATTTTCATCACTAACTATTTTAACCTAACACCAAAAAGCAATGAAAAGAAGTATATTTTTATCGATTATTTTGAGTTTGTTTCTGGTCGCCTGCATTCCACAGGCAATGGCACAAAAGCAGAGCCGCCTGGAAAAGCTGCTAAAGTATCTGAACGATAATGACGCCGACAAATGGCAGAAAAACCGTGATAAGATAGATGACGAGACACAAACCTATTATGCCGAGGAACTGGCATTATTGGATGTGCTCAACGGATTGTGGAACGAGCAAAGCGAACAGGCTGCCACCAACTATTTCGGATGCTACGAAAGGGCAACGAAAGCTTATTTTCCCAATATCTGTGAAGAAGAGAAAATACAACTTTCCAACGTACAAAACAAAGCGGAACTGGCTGTTATCTCCATTCTGGAAGCTTCGAAAGATCAAATCCCTTTTAGCAAAACGTTGATGGACAGTATCCAGTCAAGCGGTTATCCGGGAGATTCTACCATCTTGCAAAAGGTACGGGACATCCGTGAAATGGCTTTACTGGAAGGTATGCTGAAAACACCTACGCTGAATATTTATCAAACGTACATCACGGAATATCCGAACGGCAAATTTATCTCTCAAATCAACACTGCGGAAAACAAACGGCTTTACCAGATTGTAAAGAGTAATCCGACATCAGCGAATTTCAAGGCATTTTTTGATAACGCCAACATGCAGAAATTCTTCACGGATAAAGACACGCGTCCATTCCTTCCGGAAGTTCGCGCGTTATACGATGATTTTCTGTTTCAAGGAATCGACAGCCTCCGGGAGAAAGGAAACGCAACAGCCATCCGGCAGATTATTGACGAGTATAAGCAATCACCTTACCTGACTTCCACAGCACGTACTCATCTGGACGAACTTGAATATCTTAGTGAAAAAGCTGATTTTGAGCTTTTAAAAGCTGCCATTGTCAATTCCGAATCTTTGAGTATGCTGCAGGATTTTCTTTGCACACACAAGTATAAGGAATTTCGTGACCAGGCCAATGCACTACGGACACCGTTTATTCTGCAAACAATCATATCCACTCCTACTTCCGTGAAATACTATAATGGAGGACGATTGATTAAGTCTGCGGAAAATGACAGTACGGGAAATACCTCGACCACTTATTCGTATGACGATAAGGGGCAGCTCATTTCTACATTGTCGCTTACCGTAAAGAACGGTCAGCCAAGCAATGAAATACAAACGAACAGATTATACGATCCGCAAGGTCACTGCATCTTTGAAGTGCAAACGAATCCGAAAACCAAAACGGATCTCTACCGACGGACACGCCGTATCGGTACGGACGGAAGTATCGAGAGTGATTCGCTCAAGTATACAGATGGAAGAGTTATCATAAGTTCCTATAATAAACAGGGATTATTGACCGAAACCAAAGAGTATAATAAGAATGGAGAACTTCAGGCATACACCGCAAACAAATATGATGATAAAGGCAGATTGATTTCATCCCAACATCAAAACCTGCTTTTTGCCAATTCTTCGGATCAGATTATTTCACAAAAAGATGCTTATGAATACGATAAATACGGTTATCTGACACAGATCGTTTACCAACGGATTTTAGGCAATAACCAGAAAACATCGGGATGCCTGACCTGCCTGTACGATAAATACGGAAACCAGATCGATAGCAATTCTTATTATGAATATGATAATACGGGCCAATGGATCTGCCGGACCGACCGTGAGCATCCGAAAGAAGTGGAACGTATACAGTACATTTACAAATAAAGTAAGATGCTGTGAACATTTTGCAAAGGGCTTCTGTTATTATAGTATAACAAGCCAATTAAAACTTGTAACATTATGAATACTATATTAATGTCTTTAATTATGATGACCATGACTTACGAAATGCCTAAACTTCCTTACGCTAACAATGCGTTGGAACCTGTAATCAGTCAGCAAACAATAGATTTCCATTACGGAAAACATCTACAAACGTATGTAAATAATCTGAATAGCCTCGTGCCCGGAACAGAATATGAAGGTAAAACGGTAGAAGAAATCGTTGCAGCCGCACCGGATGGAGCTATATTCAATAACGCCGGACAAGTATTGAACCACAACCTGTACTTCCTGCAATTTGCCCCGAAACCTTCAAAGAAGGAGCCGGCCGGTAAACTGGGAGAAGCCATCAAACGTGACTTTGGCAGCTTTGAAAACTTCAAGAAAGAATTCAATGCAGCAGCAGTCGGATTGTTTGGTTCAGGATGGGCTTGGCTATCCGTAGATAAAGACGGTAAACTGAAAATCACTAAAGAGGGGAACGGCAGCAATCCAGTACGTGCCGGTTTGAAACCACTTCTTGGATTTGACGTTTGGGAACACTCCTATTATCTGGATTACCAGAACCGCCGTGCCGACCACGTAAACGCCCTGTGGGATATCATCGACTGGGATGTGGTTGAAAAAAGAATGTAAGCAAATTTACAAGCTAAACTATACTTATGGAAAAGGTCGCTGTGAAAAACACAACGACCTTTTTTACAGATTAAAAAGAACAGACTTTTATTGTATATCAGATGCATTAGTTGTATTTTTGCAACTCATAAAACAACATAACAAACAATTATGGTACTGTATAAAAGAAAAAAAATACGATTTATTGTCTCCATTGCCGTACTCCTTTTCCTCCCCTTTTTTAGCAATGTTGGCAATGCTGCCACCACAGAAGAATCTGAGGAAGAAATCCTGTTTATCACCTCTTATAATTCTGACACTAAATATACCTACGATAACATCAGCACATTTATAGAGACCTACACCCAATTGGGAGGAAGATATTCGACCATGGTAGAAAATATGAATGCAACAGACTTAATGCAGGCGCATCAATGGAAAAAAACATTAACTGATATTCTCGACAAACATCCGAAAGCCAAATTAGTTATTCTCCTGGGTGGTGAAGCATGGAGCAGTTTCCTTCATCTCGAAGATGAAAAGTACAAGCAGCTTCCTGTTTTCTGTGCAATGGCGTCACGCAACGGAATACGTATTCCGGAGGATTCGACCGACATCCGAAGCTATAATCCCGAAAGCATTAACTTAATGGAACGCATGAAGGAATACAACGTAAGATATTGTAGCACATACGAATATGACATTAAAAAAGATATTGAAATGATACAGGATTTCTATCCGGAAACAGAACACCTTGTATTTGTATCGGATAACACATACAACGGACTTGCCGAACTGGCATGGTTCAAGAAAAACCTGCAACATTTCCCACAGTTGTCTATCACCTACGTCGATGGCCGCATCCATACACTCGATATGGCTGCCAGTCAATTGCGCAATCTTCCCAGAAACACAGTCATGTTGCTTGGCATCTGGAGAATCGATAACCGGGGTATTACTTACATGAATAACTCCGTTTATGCTTTTTCCGAAGCCAATCCTCTCCTGCCTATGTTCAGCATGACTTCTACCGCAATAGGTTACTGGGCTATCGGAGGATATGTCCCGCAATATGAAGGAGTGGGAAAAAGCATGGGAGAATATGCTTACCGCTTTTTAGACCAAAAGGAAACGGGTATCAGCAGCATCAATATCTTACCCAACAGATATAAATTTGATGCGAAGAAACTAAAGGAATGGGGATTTGGAAACAAGAAGTTACCTGTCAACTCAATGGTAATCAATCAGCCCATCCCGTTCTTTGTGGCCTATAAGACAGAAGTGCAATTCATCCTGATTATATTTCTCGTATTAGTAGGAAGTCTAATGATTTCGCTGTATTACTATTACCGGACTAAAATCCTGAAGAATCACCTTGAAAGAACTACGAAACAACTACGGGAAGATAAAAAGAAGTTGGAAGAGTCTGAAGTCGAATTGCGTGATGCTAAAGAGCGCGCCGAAGAAGCTAACCAACTGAAAAGTGCCTTTGTTTCGAATATGAGCCACGAGATACGGACTCCGCTAAATGCTATTGTCGGTTTCTCCAGCCTGATTATCGGTTCGGTAGAGCAGAATAACGAACTGAAAGAATACGCAGATATTGTCCAGACCAACTCCAATCTGTTGCTCCAACTGATTAGTGATGTACTGGATATATCACGCCTGGAATCAGGAAAACTGCAATTCAACTATGAATGGTGTGAGCTGGTGAACCATTGCCAGAATATGATTACTCTGACCAACCGGAACAAGACAATGGATGTAGACATTAAACTGCAAATGCCTAAAGAGCCTTACATGCTCTACACAGATCCCTTGCGCCTGCAGCAGATTATTATCAATCTGCTGAACAATGCCTTGAAATTCACTCCTGCCGGAGGAAGCATTACGCTGGATTATGAAGTGGACGAAGAAAAGCAATGTATGCTGTTCTCGGTAACTGATACCGGCACCGGAATCCCCGAAGATAAACAGGAGCTGGTATTCCAACGTTTCGAAAAGCTGAACGAGTTCGTACAGGGTACAGGATTGGGACTGGCTATCTGCAAACTGACCATCCAATATATGGGAGGTGATATCTGGATTGACAAGAATTACAAAAATGGTGCCCGGTTTATCTTTTCTCATCCTATCAAAAAACAGGAATCAACAGAAAAATGAAAAAAAATCGAATGATTTAGTGTTTTTCTGTTTCTTTTTCACTTACTTTGCCCCCGTAAAGACAAAGGGGTGCCCCATGAGGGGCTGAGATTATACCCTAGGAACCTGAGGCAGTTAGTACTGACGTAGGGATTGTGTTTCTTCTTATCGCCTTTCCATTCAAGCACGCTCTTTGTATTTACTTTCAACTTATTTATTCTGATAGGACAATGAAAGTACAAGTGAACAACAAAGAGGTGGAAATTACTCCCGACTCTACCCTTACACAACTGACAGCACAGCTCGAACTTCCGGTTCAAGGCATTGCTATTGCCGTAAACAACAAAATGATTCCCCGTACCGAATGGGAGGGTTTCATATTGCATGAGAACGATAACCTGGTGATTATCAAAGCTGCTTGCGGAGGATAAGGGAATGGTCAGTCTACAATTTATCACGCATCAGACCGAACGGTACTCGTACCTCGAATCGGCACGTATGGCACTCGAAGGCGGGTGCAAATGGATCCAACTACGCATGAAAGAGGCTCCTCTCGAAGAAGTGGAGGCAGTAGCCCTGCAACTGAAACCGCTTTGTAAAGAGCACGAAGCAATCCTGGTTCTGGACGATCACGTTGAACTGGCGCGAAAGCTGGAAGTGGACGGTGTGCATCTGGGCAAAAAGGATATGCCTATCGACCAGGCCCGCCAAATTCTTGGAGAGGCTTTCATTATCGGCGGCACTGCAAATACATTCGAAGATGTTGTACAGCACTATCGTGCCGGTGCCGATTATCTTGGCATCGGTCCTTTCCGGTTTACTACCACCAAAAAGAATTTAAGCCCTGTACTGGGATTGGAAGGCTATTCCTCCATCCTTTCACAGATGAAAGAGGCGAATATCGAAATCCCCGTAGTAGCGATTGGAGGAATCACTTATGAGGATATTCCTGCCATACTTCACACAGGAGTAAACGGGATAGCCCTGTCGGGAACCATTCTCGGAGCGGATAATCCGATAGAAGAAACACGTAGAATCCTGAATCATGCGTAAAGCAATGATGTACAATCAGTAATTTAATTTATAATATATATAGAATGGAAAAGTTAGTAATTGCGGGACGCGAATTTAACTCCCGTCTTTTCCTGGGAACAGGAAAATTCAATTCCAATGAAGTAATGGAACAAGCTATTCTGGCTTCAGGCACGGAAATGGTTACTGTTGCCATGAAACGAATCGACATGGACAACAAAGAGGATGACATGCTGAAACATATTATTCATCCGAATATTCAGCTATTACCCAATACTTCCGGTGTACGTAATGCAGAAGAGGCTGTTTTTGCAGCACAGTTGGCTCGTGAAGCCTTTGGAACAAACTGGCTGAAACTGGAAATTCACCCGGACCCACGCTATCTGCTCCCTGACTCTATCGAGACACTGAAAGCTACGGAAGAACTGGTAAAACTGGGTTTTATCGTGTTGCCTTATTGTCAGGCTGACCCTGTACTCTGCAAACGTCTGGAAGAAGCGGGCGCAGCTACCGTTATGCCGCTCGGTGCACCAATCGGTACCAATAAAGGATTGCAGACCAAAGAATTCCTGCAAATCATTATCGAACAGGCAGGTATCCCGGTAGTCGTAGATGCGGGTATCGGTGCACCCAGTCATGCTGCCGAAGCAATGGAACTGGGAGCTTCCGCTGTATTAGTTAATACCGCAATAGCCGTTGCCGGAAATCCGGTAGAAATGGCAAAAGCATTCAAAGCGGCTACAGAAGCCGGAAGACAGGCTTACGAAGCAGGATTAGGATTACAAGCCGTCGACTTCGTGGCAGAAGCAAGTTCACCTCTAACGGCTTTTCTTGATTAAAAACGAATAAACTATGGAACAAAAAATAAAATTCCCCCGCTCGCAGAAAGTCTATTTACCCGGTAAACTTTATCCGAATATCCGTGTAGCGATGCGGAAAGTGGAACAAGTGCCCAGTGTCAGCTTTGAAGGCGAAGAAAAGATAGCAACACCGAACCCGGAGATATATGTATATGATACCAGCGGACCGTTCAGCGATGCAGATATGAGCATTGATCTTAAAAAAGGACTGCCCCGTATGCGTGAAGAATGGATTGTAGGCCGTGGTGATGTGGAACAACTTCCCGAAATTACTTCGGAATACGGACAAATGAGAAGGGACGATAAAAGTCTCGATCACTTACGTTTCGAGCACATCGCTCTGCCCTATCGCGCTAAAAAAGGAGAAGCAATCACTCAAATGGCATACGCCAAAAGAGGGATTATCACCCCTGAAATGGAATATGTAGCAATCCGCGAGAACATGAATTGCGAGGAATTGGGAATTAAGACCCACATTACTCCAGAATTTGTCCGTCAGGAGATTGCAGAAGGACGTGCTGTATTACCGGCCAATATCAACCACCCAGAAGCTGAACCGATGATTATCGGACGCAACTTCCTTGTGAAAATCAATACGAATATCGGAAATTCGGCTACTACCTCAAGCATAGATGAAGAAGTGGAGAAAGCATTGTGGAGCTGCAAATGGGGTGGCGATACCTTGATGGATCTTTCCACAGGAGAAAATATCCATGAAACACGCGAATGGATTATCCGTAATTGTCCCGTACCCGTCGGCACGGTTCCTATTTATCAGGCACTTGAAAAGGTGAACGGCATAGTGGAAGACCTCACCTGGGAAATCTACCGGGATACATTGATTGAACAATGTGAACAAGGTGTAGATTACTTCACCATTCATGCAGGGATCCGCCGCCATAATGTTCATCTTGCCGATAAGCGGTTGTGCGGTATTGTCAGCCGTGGAGGAAGCATAATGAGTAAATGGTGTCTCGTACACGATCAGGAAAGTTTCTTATACGATCACTTTGATGATATTTGTGATATCCTGGCACAATATGATGTAGCCGTTTCTTTAGGCGACGGACTTCGTCCGGGTTCTATCTACGATGCGAACGATGAAGCGCAGTTCGCCGAACTGGATACCATGGGAGAATTAGTGCTTCGTGCCTGGGATAAGAATGTTCAGGCATTTATTGAAGGCCCCGGACACGTTCCGATGCATAAAATCAAAGAGAACATGGAACGTCAGATTGAAAAATGCCATGACGCCCCATTCTATACACTCGGCCCGTTGGTGACGGATATTGCTCCCGGATACGACCATATCACTTCTGCTATCGGTGCCGCACAAATCGGATGGCTGGGTACGGCTATGCTTTGTTATGTCACTCCGAAAGAACACCTTGCCTTACCCGACAAAGAGGATGTACGCGTAGGAGTCATTACCTACAAGATAGCCGCTCATGCCGCTGACCTGGCAAAAGGACACCCGGGTGCACAGGTACGAGACAACGCATTGAGTAAAGCTCGCTATGAGTTCCGCTGGAAAGATCAGTTCGACCTGTCTCTCGACCCGGAGCGGGCGCAGACCTATTTCCGTGCAGGACATCATATCGATGGAGAATATTGTACGATGTGCGGACCTAATTTCTGTGCAATGAGATTGTCACGCGATTTAAAGAAAAGCGCTAAAACCAACAAATAATGAGTGGGGAGAAACAGAAAGTCAGCCCACTGACCGAACCTGCCCTCCCCTCATTTCAATTTTCAATTTTTAATTCTCAATTTAATAAGAATGTTCTCCGACGAATTAGAAAAAATATCCTGGGAAGAGACGACAAAAGCCATCTATTCCAAAACAGATGCCGACGTACGCCGTGCATTGGGTAAAAAAGAGCATCTGGATGTCAACGACTTTATGGCGCTGATTTCACCTGCCGCCACTCCTTATCTGGAAGTGATGGCACGCCTTAGTCAGAAATATACGATGGAACGGTTCGGTAAGACTATCTCCATGTTCGTACCGCTCTACCTGACTAATTCATGTACCAACTCCTGCGTCTATTGCGGTTTCCACATCAGCAATCCGATGAAGAGAACGATACTGACAGAGGAAGAGATTGTCAACGAATACAAAGCCATCAAACGACTGGCTCCTTTTGAAAATCTACTGCTCGTAACCGGTGAAAACCCTGCCGCAGCAGGTGTTCCCTACATTGCCCGGGCGCTGGATTTGGCAAAACCTTATTTCAGCAACCTGCAAATTGAAGTAATGCCCCTTAAAGCAGAAGAATATCAGGAACTGACTAATCATGGTCTGAATGGAGTGATCTGTTTTCAAGAGACTTACCATAAAGCAAATTACAAGACATATCATCCGAGAGGCATGAAGTCTAAATTCGAATGGCGTGTAGACGGCTTCGACCGTATGGGACAGGCAGGTGTACATAAGATTGGCATGGGTGTCCTGATCGGTCTGGAAGAATGGCGGACAGACGTAACGATGATGGCTTATCATCTGCGTTATCTGCAGAAGCATTATTGGAAAACAAAATACAGCGTAAATTTCCCGCGTATGCGTCCGTCTGAAAATGGCGGATTCCAACCGAATGTAGTCATGAACGACCGGGAACTGGCTCAACTTACATTCGCGATGCGAATCTTCGACCACGACGTAGATATCTCCTATTCCACCCGTGAAAGTGCAGAAATCCGAAATCACATGGCAACGCTCGGTGTTACAACCATGAGTGCGGAGAGTAAAACTGAACCGGGAGGATATTACAGTTATCCTCAAACCCTGGAACAATTTCACGTAAGTGATGAGCGAAAGGCGGTTGAAGTGGAACGTGACTTGAAGAAACTAGGTCGCGAACCAGTTTGGAAAGATTGGGATCAGTCTTTTGATTTTAAAAGATAGGCAGATGCGATACGATAGACAAATCATACTTCCCGAAATCGGAGAAGAAGGTCAGAAGAAACTGCAGGAAGCCAAAGTGCTTATTGTAGGTGTGGGAGGGCTAGGCTCTCCCATCGCTCTCTACCTGGCAGGCGCCGGTGTGGGATGTCTCGGACTGGTAGATGACGATTTGGTAAGCATCACTAACCTGCAACGACAAGTTCTCTATTCCGAAAAAGAATTGGGTAAACCGAAAGCTATCTGTGCAGCGGAACGGCTCTCCGCTCTCAACAGCGAGATCAGAATACATCCCTACTCTACCAGGTTGACAAAAGAAAATGCTTATCATATCATTCAGGAATATGATATAGTAGTCGACGGCTGTGACAACTTTGCCACCCGTTACCTGATTAACGATATCTGCATAGAGCAGAAAAAGCCTTACGTATATGGTGCTATCTGCGGCTTTGAAGGACAGGTTTCTGTATTCAACTATGGAAACCAGAAAAAGAACTACCGGGATCTTTATCCTGATGAAGAAGAAATGCAACGAATGCCTCCTCCGCCCAAAGGTGTGATGGGAGTTACTCCTGCTATTGTAGGAAGCGTTGAAGCTACGGAAGTGCTGAAAATAATCTGTGATTTTGGAGATGTTTTAGCCGGCGAACTATGGACAATCGACCTGCGGACATGGCAATCTAACAAATTTTCACTATAAAGGTTGGTTTCTGACATAGTTAATTAGTAACTTTGCTAAGCAATCCAATTTTAACAAAAGAAATGAAACTAATTGTAGTTACCACCCCTACCTTCTTCGTCGAAGAAGATAAGATTATTACCGCTCTTTTCGAAGAGGGGCTGGATGTCCTACATCTTAGGAAGCCGGAAACTCCGGCTATGTATTCGGAACGGCTATTGACACTTATTCCGGATAAATATCACCGCCGTATCGTCACGCATGAACATTTCTATTTGAAAGAAGAATTTAATCTGATGGGTATCCACCTGAATGCACGTAATCCCAAAGAGCCGCATGATTATTATGGTCACATCAGCTGTTCGTGCCATTCAGTGGAGGAGGTAAAAAACAGAAAGCATTTTTACGACTATGTTTTTATGAGTCCTATTTATGATAGTATCTCTAAAGTGAATTACTATTCAACATATACTGCCGAAGAATTGCGTGAAGCACAAAGAGCCAAAATTATCGATTCGAAAGTGATGGCATTGGGAGGTATCAATGAAGATAATTTGCTGGAGATTAAAGATTTCGGTTTCGGAGGAGCTGTCGTATTAGGAGATCTTTGGAACAAATTCGACGCCTGTCAGGATCAGAACTATTTAGCCGTAATCGAGCACTTTAAAAAGTTGAAAAAGCTATCAGATTAATAAAAAGCCGATAGTAAACTGACTGTACATTCCTATTGTATATCCAATAAAGGAAATGACTTTCTCAATCATAAAATAAAAAAGCCGCCGCGAATTGTCTTCCGCAACGGCTTTCTGTATTTTCGGTGTTTTCTTATCAGAACTTATATCCCACGATAATAGAGAAGTTCATGTTTTTAGGATTACCAACTTTTTCCACATCAACCAGACCAAATTGACCATCCAAGCCTGCAATGATTCTACCAAATTCCAATGCAACTCCTACACCAAGACCTGCATCAAAACGCTTCAAAGCATCATCACCAAAAGTGTCGACTTTACGTTCTGTGTCATTACCTAAGTCAAACTTTGTTTTACCGGCAATACCACAAGCAAAATAAGGACCTGCATTCACCACCAGATTAGTATTATCTGCTACATTGAAACGTGCAGCAGCCATTACTGGCAATTCCAAATACATTGCATTAATGCTATTGCCATCTTTCTTTGCACCTTTACTAGTTAAGAATAATGAAGGTTGCAGTGACCATGTATCAGTAAAAGCATATTCAAAACCTCCACCAAGTTTGAATCCAACCTTTGCATTCAGATCAAGATCACCGGTGTAATTACTAAAGTTCATACCTACTTTGGCATTCCAACCTGTAATTTGAGAGAAACCTGCCACTGAAATCAGTGCAAATAAAACAAACAAAACACTCTTCTTCATAATTTTAAAGTTTTAAATTAATACTAAAGGTTTTTATTGACCTCATTGTTTAACAATACAAATGTATAATTGTAATTTGTATTAAACAACTTTTTCGTTAACAAGTGCGCAATTTATAGAGATTATACATAAAAAAAGGGAATTCCCTATTTTTGAGAACTCCCTTTCCTAATTTGTTGATTTGTTTTCTTCTTATTAGAATGCGTAATGGAAACCAATTGAAAGATCTTCACTAGTAAGTTCAAGACCAAAAGAATCTCCAAGCGTATTTATATTTCTACGATATCCCAGGAAACCATACTTGGCAATGAAAGAGAAGTGATCGTTCAATTTAACAGCAATCCCCGGTCTAAGTCCCACTTGTCCGGCTTTAGTAGTGTCTCCGTCTTTAACCTTCACGAAGCCGAGAGCAGCAGTTCCGTCCAGAAACAGGCGAACCGCACCGGTTTCACAGTAAGACCAACGAATGTATGGAGCAACAATTACTGAATTTTTTGTTAGTCCACCATTATAATTATGTGAATAATCCAATTCAGCACCCAATGCCCATGTTTCATTAAAGTTGTATCCAACTTCCGGAGCAACTTTAAAAGAAGTAGTGTTGCCTGTGCTGTTACGCCAAACGTTCAAAGATCCGCCTACGTAAACGTCTTGTGCTTTTACAGCGATAGTTGCTAACATTACAACTACCAATAATAAACCCTTTTTCATTTTCTTTGTTTTTTTAAATTAAACGTTAGACCCCAATTCGGTCGATTTCTGGGGTGCAAATGTAAAGCTGTTTTTATGATTAAACAAACATTTAGTTAGTTTTTTATAATAAATACCAAATAAATATTGGGTGGTAAACGAACATCAATACCCAACAGGCATAAAATAAAATAGACTGCAAATACTTTCACAAGTATTTACAGTCTATTTATCAGATAGTTAAGTACCTAACCAGCGTATTTGACTATCCTTCTATTGCTGCTTGCGCCGCCGCCAATCTGGCAATCGGCACTCTGAATGGAGAACAACTAACGTAGTTCAAACCTACCCGGTGACAGAACTTCACTGAAGAAGGCTCACCACCATGTTCACCACAAATACCACATTTCAGATCCGGACGGATAGCACGGCCCTTTTCTGTAGCCATACGTACCAACTGTCCCACGCCATTCTGGTCGAGAACCTGGAACGGGTCTACTTTCAAAATCTTCTTTTCCAGATAAACAGGAAGGAAAGAAGCTATATCATCACGAGAATAACCGAAGGTCATCTGCGTCAAGTCATTTGTACCGAATGAGAAGAACTCGGCAGAAGAAGCAATACGGTCGGCAGTCAAAGCAGCACGCGGGATCTCGATCATTGTACCTACTTTGAAGTCAATACTATCTCCTACTTCCTCAAACAATTTCTTAGCTTCCGAGCGAATCACATTTTCCTGCTCCTTGAATTCATACAAGATACCGGTTAACGGAACCATGATTTCCGGATGAGTTTCCACTCCTTCTTTCTTCAGTTCCAATGCAGCACCCAAAATTGCACGTGTCTGCATTTGAGTAATTTCAGGATAAGTATTTCCTAAACGGCAACCACGGTGACCCAACATCGGGTTATGTTCACACAGTGACTCTACACGTTGCTGGATATATTGCAGGCTTACACCCATCGTATCCGCCATTTCTTGCTGTCCCTTCAAATCGTGAGGAACGAACTCATGCAAAGGAGGATCAAGCAAACGAACGGTTACCGGGCAACCAGCCATTGCTTTAAAGATACCTTTGAAGTCTTCTTGTTGATATGGAAGAATCTTAGCCAATGCTTTCCGACGTCCTTCTGCATTTTCCGCCAGGATCATTTCACGCATTGCTTTGATCTTTTCGCCTTCGAAGAACATGTGTTCTGTACGGCAAAGGCCGATACCTACTGCACCGAAGTTACGTGCAACTTCCGCATCATGAGGAGTATCCGCATTGGTACGTACCTGCAAACGAGTATATTTATCAGCCAGTGTCATCAATTCGGCAAAGTCGCCGGAAAGCTCTGCAGCCTTCGTTTCTACCTTACCATTATATACTACACCTGTACTTCCGTTCAAAGAGATATAGTCACCTTCTTTCAGTAGTACACCGTCAATCTCTACCGTACGGTTTTTATAATCAATGTTCAATGCACCTGCACCCGATACGCAGCATTTACCCATACCACGAGCCACAACAGCCGCGTGAGAAGTCATACCGCCACGAGCCGTAAGAATACCTTCGGCCACTGCCATACCGGCCAAGTCTTCCGGAGAAGTTTCGATACGCACCATCACCACACGTTTACCGGCAGCATGCCATTCGGCAGCGTCATCAGCAAAGAATACGATCTGACCGGTTGCAGCACCCGGAGAAGCCGGAAGACCACGGGTCAACACTTTGGCTTTCTTCAAAGCATCCTTATCGAATACAGGGTGGAGCAATTCATCAAGCTTATTCGGTTCCACGCGCATCAAAGCAGTCTTTTCGTCAATCATACCCTGACGGAGCAAGTCCATAGCAATCTTTACCATGGCAGCACCTGTACGCTTACCATTACGTGTCTGGAGGAACCAGAGTTTACCTTCCTGTACGGTGAACTCCATGTCCTGCATATCTTTATAATGATTTTCCAGTTTAGTCTGGAGAGCATCCAATTCTTTATAGATTTCCGGCATTGCTTCTTCCATTGAAGGGAATTTCGCAGCACGAACATCTTCGGTAACGCCAGCCAATACAGCCCAACGTTGAGAACCAATCTTAGTGATCTGCTGTGGAGTACGGATACCTGCCACTACATCTTCACCTTGTGCGTTAATCAGGTATTCACCATTGAAAAGGTCTTCGCCTGTACCGGCATCTCGTGAGAAACAAACACCTGTAGCCGATGTATCACCCATATTACCGAACACCATAGCCTGTACATTGACAGCTGTACCCCATTCATCAGGTATACCTTCCATCTTACGATAAAGAATAGCGCGTTCATTCATCCATGAATCAAATACAGCACAGATAGCTCCCCAAAGTTGTTCGTATGCACAAGTCGGGAAATCTTTTCCGGTCTGTTCTTTTACAGCGGCCTTGAATTTCTTTACGAGTTCCTGCAAGTCTTCCACTTTCAACTCGTTATCCAGTTCTACCCCTTTCGCTTTCTTCACCTCTTCGATGATAGCTTCGAACGGGTCGATATCATCTTTATTGGTAGGCTTCATGCCCAACACAACGTCACCGTACATCTGTACAAAACGACGATAAGAGTCCCATGCAAAACGTGCATTACCCGTTTTACGGATAATACCTTCCACCACTTCATCATTCAATCCGAGGTTCAGGATCGTATCCATCATACCCGGCATAGATGCGCGTGCACCGGAACGTACAGATACCAACAAAGGATTTTCAACATCACCGAATTTAGATTTCATCAACGCTTCCACATGAGCGATTGCTTTTACAACTTCATCTTTCAGCAACTCAACCACTTTATCACGTCCTAACGTATTGTATTCCGTACAAACATCTGTAGTTATTGTGAATCCGGGAGGGACAGGAATTCCGATTAAATTCATTTCAGCAAGGTTGGCTCCCTTACCACCGAGCAAATTCTTCATGTCAGCCTTTCCTTCTGCCTGACCATTACCAAAGGTATAAACTCTTTTTTTATCCATAATATTGTGTTTAAAGTTACATTATGACTTTTTTCTGTTCGCAAATCTAAGGATATTTCGCAAACTTGAAAACTTTTTGCGAAAAAACTTTCTATCAAAATGCAATTTCGACATTACAATCCGGAATAATTCTGTATACCCGAATTTTTTCCAAAAAAAATACCTACTTTTGCAAAGTAATTATTAGACTGGTGTAAAAGTGGCAAGAAAGAAAAAAGAGCTTCCCTTATTGGAGAAGGTAACAATCATGGATGTGGCTGCCGAAGGAAAAGCCATAGCAAAAGTAAACGACCTGGTGATTTTTGTTCCTTATGTAGTGCCGGGTGATGTTGTAGACCTGCAAATCAAGCGTAAAAAGAATAAATATGCCGAAGCTGAAGCGGTGAAGTTTCACGAGCTGTCGCCCAATCACGCTGTTCCTTTCTGCCAACATTATGGCGTATGCGGTGGCTGCAAGTGGCAAGTGCTCCCCTATTCAGAGCAGATCAGATATAAGCAAAAGCAAGTGGAAGATAATTTGAGACGTATCGGAAAGATCGAACTTCCTGAGATTTCTCCGATTCTCGGTTCTGACAAAACGGAGTTTTACAGAAACAAACTGGAATTCACCTTTTCAAATAAGCGCTGGTTGACAAACGAGGAAGTTCGTCAGGACGTGAAATACGATCAGATGAATGCGGTAGGTTTCCACATTCCGGGAGCGTTCGACAAAGTACTGGCTATTGAGAAATGCTGGTTGCAGGATAATATATCCAACCACATCCGGAACGCAGTACGTGACTACGCTTACGAACACGATTATTCTTTCATCAATCTGCGCACACAGGAAGGTATGCTACGGAATATGATTATACGCACATCTTCCACAGGGGAACTGATGGTAATCGTCATTTGCAAGATTACAGAAGATCACGAAATGAAACTGTTCAAGCAATTACTCCAATTCGTAGCGGACTCTTTCCCCGAAATCACTTCTCTTCTATACATTATTAATAATAAGTGCAACGATACCATCAACGATTTGGACGTTCACGTATTTAAAGGGAAAGACCACATCTTTGAAGAAATGGAAGGACTACGTTTCAAGGTCGGCCCGAAATCATTCTATCAGACTAACTCGGAACAGGCTTATAATTTATATAAGATAGCCCGTAACTTTGCCGAATTAACAGGAAACGAACTGGTATATGACCTTTATACAGGAACAGGAACAATTGCCAATTTCGTTTCACGCCAAGCCCGTCAGGTGATCGGTATCGAATACGTGCCGGAAGCTATTGAAGACGCAAAGGTGAATGCAGAGATCAATGATATCAAGAACGCAATTTTTTATGCCGGTGATATGAAAGATATGCTGACGCAGGATTTCATCAATCAGCATGGGCGCCCCGACGTAATCATCACAGACCCTCCCCGTGCCGGTATGCACCAGGATGTGATTGATGTCATTTTGTTTGCGGAACCGAAACGAATTGTATATGTAAGTTGTAATCCTGCTACTCAAGCGCGGGATCTGCAATTACTGAATGAAAAGTATAAGGTGAAGGCTGTTCAGCCCGTAGATATGTTCCCTCACACTCATCACGTAGAAAATGTGGTGTTGCTGAAACTTCGATAAAGAGTTCACCACAGATTACACAGATTAGCACAGATTATAATAATCAGTAATAAAAATCTGTGTTAATCTGTGTAATCTGTGGTGAAAAATAAATTCTCAAAAGAAAAAAGAAATGAAAAAAAGACCTAGAAGAACTCCTGCTGAAAAAGCACGTGCTCAATATACCAATTATGCAGTCAAAGAGCCCATGGAATTAATGGAGTTCCTGGCTGCCAAGATGCCGGATGCAAGTCGCACGAAATTAAAATCGTTGTTAAGCAAGCGGGTCGTGTTTGTTGATAATGTGATAACCACGCAATTCAACTTTCCCCTTGAAGCAGGCATGAAAGTGAAAATTAGCAAGCAAAAGGGAAAGAAAGAATTTAATAACAGATTGCTGAAGATTGTATATGAAGACGCCTATATCATTGTCGTCGAAAAGATGCAAGGACTTCTATCCGTCAATACGGAGCGTCAGAAAGAGCGCACTGCCTACACGATACTGAATGAATATGTGCAACGCTCCGGACGTCAATTCCGTGTGTTTATCGTTCACCGCTTAGATAGAGATACTTCCGGTCTGATGATGTTTGCCAAAGATGAAAAAACGCAGCGGACGCTACGCGACAACTGGCATGAGATAGTGACCGACCGCCGATATGTAGCTGTAGTGGAAGGTAGTATGGAAAAAGATTATGATACAGTCGTTTCCTGGCTGACTGATAAAACGCTTTACGTAAGTTCCAGTGAATATGATGACGGTGGATCAAAATCTATTACCCACTATAAGACAATCAAACGCGCTAACGGATATTCTCTGTTGGAACTCGATTTGGAAACTGGCCGAAAGAATCAGATTCGTGTACACATGCAGGATTTAGGCCATCCTATTATCGGCGACGGAAGATATGGAAGAGAAGATTCTCCCAACCCTATCGGACGATTGGCACTCCATGCCTTCAAACTTTGTTTCTATCATCCGGTAACGGGAGATTTAATGGAGTTCGAGACGCCTTATCCGGCGGAATTTAAGAAGTTGTTTTTGAAAAAATAAATTCCTATATTCAAAAAACAAAGCCAGAATCATGATTGACTCTGGCTTTATTTTTAATCTTTATCACTGTTTTATTGACGACGCATATAGAATGGTTGTCCATCTATTCTATCCCTAAAATCCCGCCAATTATTATACCATGTTCCACTAAAAGTTCTATCGGTAGCTTCCGCACCCCAAATATAGGCATAAGTGCCATCACCATAAAAATATAATTCCATTGAATTATATCCTCCATCAATCCATCTCCACTCAAAAACCAAATAATTCGGATCACCGGCAGAACCAATTGTTCCTTGATTTCTCGCGTTAAAAGTCATAAGCGTACCTCTTCCCCAGGTATATGCCCCGAAATCAATCTCTTCATTCGTATACCACTCACCAGGCAGATTAAATTCTGTCTCGTCTTCACTTTCACACGAAGTAAAGCCAAGCAATAAAGTCAGCATCATCAAGATACCCGCATATCTCTTTATCATTTCCATAATTCTCTAGTTTATTGCGTTTATTAATACAAAATTAGCGTTTTTTATTTACTATACATTACAAGCCACAAGTTTTTTGTACCTTTGCAAAGATAATATTAAAATTTCCACATGAAACTTCTTTGGCTTGATTTAAATAGTTCGTACGCTCATTCTTCGTTGGCATTACCTGCCTTACATGCCCAAATAGCAAATAATACAGACATTGAATGGTGTACCGTCTCCGCTACGATCAATGAAAACACTGGCAGTGTCGTCAATCAAATCTACCGCCATCAACCGGATATCATTGCAGCTACCAATTGGCTATTCAATCATGAGCAACTCCTGCACATCGTTTCACGCGCAAAAGCATTACTACCTCACTGCTGTGTTATACTCGGAGGTCCCGAGTTTTTAGGAGATAATGAAGCTTTCTTATATAAGAACAAATTTGTAAGCGGAGTGTTTCGCGGAGAAGGCGAAGAAGTATTTCCTTTATGGTTAAAAGTGTGGAATCAGCCAAGAAAAGAATGGAAATCAATCACAGGACTCTGCTATCTGGATGAATCGGAAGCATACCATGACAACGGGCTCGCCCGTGTCATGAACTTTTCCGAATTAGTTCCTCCTGAAGAGAGCCGTTTCTTCAATTGGAGCAAACCCTTTGTGCAATTAGAAACTACCCGCGGATGTTTTAACACCTGTGCCTTTTGTGTCAGTGGAGGTGAAAAACCGGTTCGCACCCTATCTCTTGAAGCAACCCGGAAACGTCTTGACGTGATACACCAACACGGAATCAAGAATGTACGGGTACTGGACCGCACTTTCAATTACAACAACAAACGGGCAAAAGAATTACTAAATCTATTCCGCGAATACCCGGATATCTGTTTTCATCTGGAAATTCATCCTGCACTCCTTTCCGATGAACTCAAACAGGAATTAGCCACCCTTCCTAAAAGACTGCTACACCTGGAAGCCGGAATCCAAAGCCTTCGGGAAAACGTGCTTGAACAAAGCCGGAGAATAGGCAAACTCTCCGATGCTCTGGCCGGACTCAAGTATCTATGTTCCCTTGAAAACATGGAAACCCATGCCGACTTAATAGCAGGGCTCCCACTCTACCATCTATCAGAAATTTTCGATGATGTCCGTACTTTAGCAGAGTATGGCGCAGGAGAAATCCAACTGGAATCCCTCAAATTACTTCCGGGCACCGAAATGAAAAGAAGAGCGGACGAATTAGGCATACAGTACTCTCCACTCCCTCCATACGAAGTTCTTCAAACTCGTGAAATCACCGTAGATGAATTACAAACAGCACATTATCTGTCCCGCCTGTTAGACGGTTTCTACAATACCCCAACTTGGCGAAGCATCACACGGATACTCATTCTCGAAAACCCTCATTTTATACATGAGTTACTCGATCATTTAGTTCAAACAGATGTGATTGACACCCCTCTTAGCCTGGAAAAAAGAGGATTAATCCTCTATGACTTCTGCAAGAATCATTATCCCGACTACCTGACACAAGTCAGCATTGCATGGATAGAAGCGGGTATGTCATTAAAAAAAGCTCCGGCAGAAAAAGTAAGAACCAAAAGACAGCTACCACCTGAAAGCTGGGAAATAGAATACGGAGCATATCGCGAGAATCTACGATTATGTTTCCTTCCCACCGATGAAGAAGGACATGGTTACTGGTTTGGTTTTGAGTCGGAGATTCAGAAGATACAACCGGTTTTCAAGGCTAAAAAACTATCATAAATAAAAGAAAAGTATTCTCATATTATGTGAAATTATTATTAGTCGCTAATCGTTTAGAGCAGCATTTCCTGTTTTCCACCGTCCATACAATAAACTTTACTAGCACAGTGTATGGACATTCGAAAATATCAATTCAATATTTTTTGCCTATTATTGTTCCCCTTATCCGCAACAGGACAAGAATGGAACAAACAGGATTCATTGAGACTTCAGCAAATGCTGGAATCCGATCAGGAGATCAAGATAAATAGAAAGTTTATCGAAAAAGTAGAGCAAAACATGTACTCTCGAAAACCATTTGTAGATTTTGATCCCACACTACCGACTTTAAAATCTTCCATGATTTTTTCGAAACCTTCCATTCGCACTTATCAGACATTCCTAAAACCGGGTTCCACCTTTTTACCCACTTACTCCTGGTTAAGAATAAACAAGAATCTTGTGCTGCACAGTAAAAGTAATTTTGCAGAAAATTCCAGTTGCTTTCATATCCAAAGCCAAATAGAATATAATTTATCTCCCAAATGGTCTCTCAACATATATGGCGTACAAAACCTTGATACCCGAAAACACCGGGGCCTCCCTTCCGAAGTGGAACCCACCCAATTGGGTAGTAATGTTGTTCTCAAAATAAATAAAAACTGGAAAATAAAAACAGGGGTACAATACCAATACAATGTCCTCCGCAAAAGATGGGAATGGATACCTCAAATTAGTGTTTCATACGAATGGTAACCCGTGCCGACAATCAGGAATCGAAAAGTTTTAGAAAACAAGAAAGCATATTTTCCATTTATTCTCGTACCTTTGTCATACGATTAAATATGCTATCATAATGAAGAACTTTATCAAGGGATTCCGGTTTACCCCCTCTAATTATCCGGCAGAAGTAGAAGCAAAAATACAGAAATACAGAAAGCAAGGTTATAAACTTCCACCGCGCAAAGTACTCCGTACTCCCGAGCAACTGGAAGGTATCCGGGAAAGTGCCAAGATCAATACTGCACTGCTGGACTATATTTCAGAGAATATCCGGGAAGGCATGTCCACCGAAGAAATTGATGTGCTAGTGTATGATTTCACCACCAGTCACGGTGCCATCCCTGCCCCACTCAACTACGAAGGATTTCCCAAAAGTGTTTGCACCAGCATCAACGATGTAGTGTGTCACGGAATACCCAATAAAAATGAGATTCTGAAAAGCGGAGATATTATCAATGTAGATGTTTCCACCATTTACAAAGGATATTTTTCCGATGCATCCCGTATGTTTATGATTGGAGACGTCAACCTTGATATGCAAAAGTTAGTACAGGTAACCAAAGAATGTATGGAAATAGGAATTGCTGCCGCACAACCCTGGAAACAGCTGGGTGATGTAGGCGCCGCCATCCAGGAACATGCAGAAAAGAACGGATTCAGCGTAGTCCGTGATCTCTGCGGACATGGCGTAGGGATGCAATTCCATGAGGAACCGGACGTAGAACATTTCGGACGCCGGGGCACAGGCATGATGATCGTGCCGGGCATGACCTTCACCATCGAACCCATGATTAATATGGGAACCTACGAAGTGTTTGTAGACGATGCCGACGGATGGACCGTCTGCACCGACGATGGACTGCCTTCCGCCCAATGGGAAAATATGATTCTGATTACTGAAACCGGAAACGAAATTCTGACATATTAATGGAACTGATTCTACTTATTGTTATTGCCGTGTTAATGATAGTCCTACTTGTATTATCACTAACCAAAGGCAACAATCAAACTCAAGCAGAACAATTACAAATAGCCTTGCGTCAGCAAATGCAGGAAAACCGGGAAGAACTGAACCGCAGCATCCGGGAACTTCGCATGGAAATGACGCAAACGCTGAACCAGAATATGCAACAGCTCCAAGATGTTCTGCACAAGAATATGATGACTACCGGAGAACTGCAACGACAGAAATTCGACATGATGGCCCGCCAGCAGGAAGCATTACTGAAATCCACCGAGAAACGACTGGATGACATGCGCCTGATGGTGGAAGAAAAGCTCCAGAAAACCCTGAATGAACGTATCGGTCAATCATTCGAAATCGTCCGTTCGCAACTTGAGAACGTGCAAAAAGGACTGGGAGAAATGAAATCTCTTGCTCAAGATGTCGGCGGACTAAAAAAGGTATTGAGCAACGTAAAGATGAGAGGAACGTTCGGCGAAGTCCAACTGGGTGCACTCTTAGAACAAATGATGAGCCCCGAACAGTACGACGCCAATGTCAAAACCAAAAAGAGCGGAACCGAATTTGTAGAATTTGCCATCAAACTTCCGGGAAAAGATGACGCCAACAGCACCGTCTACCTCCCCATCGACGCCAAATTTCCGAAAGATGTATACGAACAATATTACGATGCATTCGAAGCGGGAGACGCAGCATTGATGGAATCGTCCGGCAAACAATTGGAAAATACAATCAAAAAGATGGCAAAAGACATCCATGATAAGTATGTGGACCCGCCTTTTACCACAGATTTTGCCATCATGTTCCTCCCGTTTGAAAGCATATATGCCGAAGTAATCCGACGCACCAGTCTCATCGAAACACTCCAAAAGGAGTATAAGATTGTAGTTACAGGTCCGACAACATTAGGCGCCATCCTCAACAGTCTCCAGATGGGATTCCGCACACTTGCTATCCAAAAACGTACCGGAGAAGTCTGGACCGTATTGGGAGCTGTCAAAACAGAATTCAGTAAATTCGGAGGGTTACTTGAAAAAGTACAAAAGAACTTGCAAAGCGCCGGTGACCAACTCGAAGAAGTCATGGGAAAACGAACACGTGCCATCGAACGCAAACTGCGGCAAGTGGAACAGTTGCCACACGAAGAAAGCCAAAAGATTCTACCTATTGACGTAGAAGACGATTTGACAGATTACTAACTGATATTATTTAGGCACGGATTACACGATAAACACGGAAAGAAAATAAACTTATCCGTGCAATTCGTATAATCCGTGCCTAAAAAAATTAGAGAAAGTGTTTCGACACACCTCCACACTAAACAGAAAATGCTCTACAACATTTCCATATCACGTCAATCCGCATAACTCCGCAAAGCCAAATTCTTCACCCAAAGAACGAAGATACCCGTCAGAATCAGATTCAATACCAGAGTAAGCACTGAAATAACCAATGCCGGGCCACCCAAGTTATATCCCAATGCAATGAAAATGATTCCGGCCCCTACCTCACCACGGGTAAACATACCGATGGAAAGAGCCAGTCGCTCACTTAATTTCCGGTCACGATAAAAGAACATCGGACAAAGCTTTCCTATATTCGACAATAAAGAGACAATCACCACATGAAACATAATCATTCCCCACGACATCATCTCCTGCGAACCAGTCACGGAATAAGAACCAGCATGAGTCTCCGCAAAGTTCACTCCGATAAAATGCGGCATACTCATTCCCACCAGGAACATGAAGAAAAATGAAATCCCGGTAGACACCTTTCGTTCCACAGGTGTGTCATGTTCCTTATGTTTCATAATCATACCCAGAACAAATGCCGGCAACAGGACTTCAATATGAATACTTCCCTCGTCCCCATACAATTCTTTACTCCCCAGATACAGTATTTGAGTAGCCAGAAATATAATCATTGAATAAAAGAGGATAGCCTTCCAGTCCTGACGCCAATCATACTTATTCAATCTTTGCCAGCCGATCGACAATAACAAGAACACAATCACCACCACAATAATCAACTGCCAGCGCAGCCCAATCATCATAATCTGAAGAGGAATCATTAAAAGAATCGTATCCAAGTCATCGAAAATTGCCAATACCTGTATTTTCTTATAAATCCAACTGGACTTCAGTCCGATAGCCGCCAACATCGTAAACAGAATACCGGCTGATGTAGGTGCAGCAAAACGGCTTAACAATAAATTCTCCTTCCATGCTTCCCAACTATTCCAAAAATCGGGAGGAAGCAATACAAACACATAATAAATAGCAATCATAAACCATGGTAAAGCAGCCGTAGCCATGGCTATAAAATAATCTTGAGCGTAACTTTTCCACCGTGTTTTATCAAGGACGAACTCACGGCCTACATTAATCATTATAAAACTAAGACATACATAGAGTAGTACATTCGATATGGATTTAACAGCTCCATACCCATCTCCTGCCATCATCGGCAGGAATTGCGAAACCACGAGCCCCAACATCAGGAAGCCCGAAAAAGACAGAACTTTTCTCATATTTATAGTTGTTTGTTGCTAAAAAGTAATTGCCAAGGAAAGCTCTGCAGACAGAAGGCAATCACCTGGTGTATTAAAAACTAACCGCAAGTCAATTTGTTCAGAACAGATCTCTGAAAAATTGCTTGCGGCAGTATTTTTAATCCAGCTTCAGTACGGCGAGGAAGGCTTTTTGCGGCACTTCCACGTTACCGATTTGTTTCATTCGTTTTTTACCTTTTTTCTGCTTTTCAAGCAGTTTACGTTTACGGCTCACGTCACCACCATAACACTTCGCTGTCACATCCTTACGAACAGCCTTAATCGTTTCACGGGAAATAATCTTAGCCCCGATAGCTGCCTGAATGGCAATATCAAACTGCTGCCGCGGAATAAGCTCTTTCAGTTTCTCACACATCCGGCGTCCCATATCGTAAGCATTGTCAATATGTGTCAAAGTAGAAAGTGCATCCACAGGCTCACCGTTCAACAAAATATCCAGCTTCACCAGCTTCGAAGTACGGAAACCATTCGGATGATAATCAAACGACGCATACCCTTTAGAAATACTCTTCAACTTATCATAAAAGTCAATCACAATTTCTCCCAAAGGCATATTGTAATAGATTTCCACCCGGTTACCGGAGATATATTCCTGTTTAATCAATTCACCACGCTTACCCAGACAAAGCGTCATAATAGGACCGATATAATCAGTCGTTGTAATAATAGATGCTTTGATATACGGTTCCTCGATATGGTCAATCATCGTCGGGTCAGGCATACCACCGGGGTTGTGCACCTCCTTCATATTGCCCTGCTTATCATATATATGGTAGGACACGTTCGGTACCGTAGTAATCACATTCATGTCAAACTCACGGTCCAGACGCTCCTGCACAATCTCCATGTGGAGCAATCCGAGGAAACCACAACGGAAACCAAAACCCAAAGCCAATGAAGACTCCGGTTGGAAAGTCAACGACGCATCATTCAGCTGCAACTTTTCCAAAGACGCGCGAAGATCTTCAAAATCTTCCGCCTCAATCGGGTACACTCCGGCAAACACCATCGGCTTCACCTCCTCAAACCCGGCAATAGCCTTGTCACACGGACGGGCAATATGTGTAATGGTATCTCCCACCTTCACCTCTTTGGAAGTTTTGATACCGGAAATTATATATCCTACATCCCCCGTACGAAGTTCGTTACGAGGCACCATATCCATTTTCAACACCCCTATTTCATCGGCATCATACTCTTTTCCCGTATTGAAAAACTTCACCTTGTCGCCCTTGCGAATCGTGCCGTTTTCAATCTTGAAATAAGCTATAATTCCACGGAAAGAGTTGAATACAGAGTCGAAAATCAGAGCCTGCAACGGCGCCTCTTCATTCCCTTCGGGATGAGGAATACGTTCAATCACAGCAGCCAGTATCTCTTCCACTCCCATACCCGTTTTACCGGATGCACGAATTACCTCCTCGCGCTTGCAACCCAACAGTTCAACGATTTCGTCCTCCACTTCTTCGGGATTGGCGCTCGCCATATCGCATTTATTGATAACCGGAATAATCTCAAGGTCGTGTTCAATGGCCATATACAGATTCGAGATCGTCTGCGCCTGCACTCCCTGCGAAGCATCGACAATCAGCAATGCCCCTTCACATGCAGCGATAGAACGTGACACCTCATACGAAAAGTCCACGTGTCCCGGAGTATCAATCAGGTTAAGGACATACTTCTCCCCCTGATAAGTATATTCCATCTGGATCGCATGGCTCTTGATAGTGATCCCTCTTTCTTTTTCCAGATCCATATTATCAAGCATCTGCCCTGAAGTCACCTGAATGGTGTTAGTAAACTCCAACAGACGGTCGGCCAACGTTGACTTACCGTGGTCAATATGAGCAATAATGCAAAAGTTGCGAATATTCTTCATTCTGAATTCTTATTATTTTATCTTTTTGGTGTGCAAAGATACGTAAATGGCGGAATAAAAAAAAATGCGTTGATAACATTATGATCATGTACCAACGCATTTTTTTATTGCTTAAGTGAGTTACTCGCTTAGATCAATTTGATGAAGAGTTCACCTTCAACTTCTTCCACAGAGACTTTGTCTTCTCTCAATAACCAGCCAAGGCCGAGGAACAGATCTTTGTCAACCAATTTAGTTGCTTTTTTAAGCTGCTTGGCAGTCATTCCTTCTGTTTCGTTCAGTGCATTCCAGATAGTACCTGCAATTACACCAGCTTTTTCTTTCAACATTTGCTTTGCAATTTTAGTTAGACATGCTTAAAATCATCCGGTCAAAAAGACTTTCAGATTTTATTTCGGGGACAAAGATAGTTATTTTTATGTTATATAACACTTTATTGAGCACTTTTTTATCGTTTTTGTAATAAAAAAGCATTTTTTCTTTCATTTAGGATGCTTTTCGAGATATTCAGACCAAATTCTTGCCGCTTCTTCCACCATTTTAGCGCAAGGACGCTTGCTATAATATTGAGCAGTACGCTCTTCCGGAATCGTTGAAACGGGATCTTTTTTCTTTAATCCCAACAATTCGCCACAAATCAGCGAGCCGTTACGCTTCTTAAATTCAGCCGCCAGTTCTTGCACCACCGCATAATTGGCAGCTTTTCCTTCCCGGTCTGTCGCTTCCGTAGCGCCGGTTTCCAGGCCCGCCACCAAAAACATGCCGCAGGCAGCTCCACACGTTTCACGCATTCGTCCTATCCCCCCGCCAAAGGAAGCACCCATACGCAACGCCTGTTCCTGTGTAAATCCATACATATCCGCAAAGGCCGCTACTACCGACTGTGAACAGTTGTATCCGCTCTTAAAAAGCTCCACTGCTTTCTGTATTCTATCTTCCATAAACTATTTTGCATTTTTATTTCGCACAAAAATATAAAAAAGTATCTTTGCATCAGATAGGGCGTAAAGATTAAAATCAAAAAAAAGAAAATATGAACAAAACTATTTCATATAAAGAATCGACAGCCATTGCCATTCAAGCTATGATAAGCGCAGCCAGAAAGGATGAATATGCTGACAGGAAAAGAAAAAGTGGTTTTCCCCAAAACAGAAAGAAACGTGATGTCACTCTCAAAGATGTACGTGAATGGAACAAGAGAAGAAATTATAAAGAGGATGCAGGAATTGCCGTCAATGCAATGATGGCGTCAGCTATCAACGACCCCTATGTGGACCTGAATCCACCCTCCAAATTCTAAGAGATAAAACAATGGCTACAACATTCGATATTCAACTCCCTCATTACTCGCGTGGATTTCATTTAATCACGCGTGATATCATTTCACAACTACCAGCACTTCCCGAAAGTGGCCTGCTGGTAATCTTTATCAAACACACCTCTGCCGGACTAACTATCAACGAAAATGCAGACCCGGACGTACGGCATGACTTCCAGACATTCTTTAATAAACTGGTTCCCGACGGTGCCCCCTATTTCATCCATACCCTCGAAGGCCCCGACGATATGAGCGCCCATATAAAAGCCTCCCTGATAGGAAGCTCGGTCACTATCCCCATCAAGAATCACCGCCTGAACCTGGGAACATGGCAAGGTGTCTACCTCTGCGAATTTCGCAACGGAGGAGACACCCGTAAATTGAGTATTACTATCCTATAATATTTCCAACGCCATCGGACAATGATCGGAATGTACGGCCTCATTCAGGATATACGCACGTTTCAACAGCGGGCGTACCGGCTCACTAACCATGCAATAGTCAATTCTCCAACCCTTATTTTTGGCACGCGAATTAAAACGATAGCTCCACCAGGTATATTCCTGTTTTTCGGGACAAAGCGTACGGAAAGAATCCACATACCCCGCAGACAGGAAACGTGTCATCCACTCCCGTTCTTCAGGAAGGAAACCACTGTTTGTTGCATTCCGGACAGGATCATGAATGTCGATCGGCTCATGGCAGATATTATAATCACCACAAAGAATCAAATTGGGACGGGACTTCTGCAACTCCATCACATACTTTTGAAAATCTTCCAGCCACACCATTTTAAAAGCCTGGCGTTCGTCCCCGCTCGTTCCCGAAGGGTGATAAACACTGACTACCGATAAGTCTCCGAAATCCGCCCGGATAAAACGTCCTTCATTATCATAAGCCTCCATTCCCATCCCATATTCCACATGGTCCGGTTCCTGCTTGGTAAGTATGGCCACTCCACTGTATCCTTTCTTCTGCGCCGAATACAAATAAGACTTGTAACCCAACGCTTCAAACACCTCTCCCGGATACTGGTCCGGTTGCAGTTTCGTCTCTTGCAGACAAAGAATATCAGGATTCTCCTGCGCCAGCCATTCCGGCAAACCTTTAGATACGGCGGCACGTAGTCCGTTCACATTATAAGTAATAATCTTCATCGATCTATATGTATTGATTTATATTCATTTTATGAAAACAAAAGCATGATATTCAGTACCGAAACAATAATGGCAATCGAATACAACACAAACGTGCTCCAACGACTATTGACATAATCTCCCATCACCTTTCGGGAAGACGTCAGTCCCACCTGCAAAAATACCGTGAAAGGTAATTGAATACTAAGTATCATCTGCGAAATAATCAATCCTTTGAAAGGATCTCCAATAAAGAAAATCAGCAATAAGGCAATTCCCAGAGATAAAAGGACTCCTACCTGCGAGTGGCTGTCTTTGATATGATACGATTCACCGAAAATACCCGCAAAGATGGAACCTGCCGCCATTCCGCTCGTAATGGTGGATGAAATACCCGCCATCAGCAATGCCAGTGCAAATACGATGGCAGCATTACTTCCCAACAAAGGTTCGAGCAATGACTTAGCCTGTTGCAGTTCCTCTACCTGAATACCGCTTTTAAAGAAAGTAGCGGCAGCCAGAAGAATCATGGCACTGTTAATCGCCCAGCCGACAATCATAGAGAAAAGAGTATCAAACAACTCATATTTCAAAACCTTCTTAATAGAAGCATCATCTTTCTTATTATATTCGTGACTCTGAATCACCTCCGAATGAAGAAACAGATTATGAGGCATCACTACCGCTCCCAACACACTCATGATAATCAGCATACTTCCTTTCGGAAAAGAAGGAGTCACCCACCCTGCTGTCGCAGCCGGCCAGTCTATTTCCACCAGAAACAGTTCGTAGATAAACGAAAGCCCGATAACAGAGACAAATGCAATGATGGAACGCTCTATCTTTTTATACGAATTAGTGAAAAGCATGATAGAGACAAAAAGCGTAGTCAACACAGCTCCCCATATAATAGGAATATCAAAGAGCATTTCCAACGCAATGGCACCTCCCAGAATTTCCGCTAAAGAAGTAGAAATCGACGCCAGTACCGCCGTACCAAGAATAGGTCGCGACACCCATTTGGGAGTGTATTTAGTGGCCGCCTCCGAAAGGCAAAGCCCAGTAACAATCCCCAGATGGGCAACATTGTGCTGAAGTACAATCAGCATAATAGTGGACAATGTAACCACCCAAAGTAAGGAATAGCCAAATTCGGAACCGGCGGCGAAGTTAGAAGCCCAGTTTCCCGGATCAATAAATCCTACCGTAACCAGAAGCCCCGGACCAATATATTTAAAAACATCCAGTCCACCCAGATAGCGTTTATGATCTTTGCGTTTTAAGTCTTGAAAAATATTCTTCATTTTTGCATAATAGTTTTAACCTTACAAATATACTTATAAATAACGAGTGAAGGTCAATTTTAGTTCAAAATACCGACAAGTAAGTAAACAACACCCGGATACTCCCCCTCTATGGATTCCCGCAAAAAAAGACCCTCGACAAAATAAATTGCCGAAGGTCTTGAAAAATATCAAATTTTACAAAAATAAAAGAAGTCGATTAATATCCCATCTCATGTAATGCACGACACAATTGGTCAGGACATGAAGTCGGTCTGCCACCACAATGCACTCCTTCAAGTTTTGCGATAACATCCGCTACCTTCATTCCTCTCACAAGGCGGGAAATACCTTGAAGATTACCATTACATCCTCCCCAGAAAGCAACTTCTTTCACCACTCCATCTTCCACATTCAGTTCGATGTTGGTGCTGCAAGTTCCCTGGGTTCTATACACATATTCCATAACCTTGTCTTATTCTCCCTCTTCCGGCTGCATATTGGTATAAACAGTCTGCACGTCGTCAAATTCTTCCAAACGTTCGATCATCTTATCCAATGTTTCGCGCTGTTCCGGAGTCACCTCTTTCATGTCGTTCGGGATATAAGTGAAGTCTCCACCGACATCTTCAAAGCCACACTCCTCCAGGTGTTTCTGAATAGCGGCATAGCTCTTGGGATTACCATAGATAGTGATTGTTCCTTCTTCATCATCCTCTTCGTATTCATCTTCCACATCATAATCGATCAGATCCAGAATCAGTTCTTCCATATCCAATCCGTCTTTCTTCTTGAAAGTGAATACACATTTGTGGTCGAACAGGAACGCGAGAGATCCCATTGTACCGAGATTACCGCCAAACTTATTAAATACCGAACGAACGTCAGCCACCGTACGGGTTGTGTTATCTGTCAGCGTATCCACAAATACAGCAATACCGTGAGGACCGTATCCTTCGTAAGTCATGCTCTTGTAGTCGCTCTGGTCTTTACCCATTGCGTTTTTGATAGCACGTTCAATATTATCCTTCGGCATATTTTCACGCTTACAAGTAGCGATCACCGAACGCAAAGTCGGGTTATTTTCAGGTTCCGGACCGCCTGCCTTTACAGCTATCGCGATTTGTTTACCCAGTCTTGTAAATGTTTTAGCCATGTGGCCCCATCTTTTCAGTTTAGCGGCCTTTCTATATTCAAATGCTCTTCCCATTGGTTTATATTTTTAGATTGAAATTTTAAGTTTATCTAAGTTTGGCACCCAGCTTATCTTCCAAGTTCTTCACCAGTTTCGACATGATCTTATCAATCATCTTATCATTCAAAGTCTGGCTCTCATCCTGAAGCAGGAAGCTCACCGCATACGACTTCTTGCCTGCTTCCAGATTCTTACCTTCGTACACATCGAAGAGTTCCACTTCTTTCAGCAGCTTCTTCTCTGTTTCGTAAGCAATCTTTTCAATTTCGGCAAACTGCACATTCTTGTCAAGCAACAATGCCAAGTCACGTTTCACAGCAGGGAACTTGGAGATTTCCTTGTAGCTGATCTTCACAGAACGGATAGCTTTCATCAGCTCCTTCCAGTTCAAGTCGGCAAAATACACTTCATTGTCGATATCAAATGCTTTCAACAGCTTCTTAGTCACGATACCGAAGGAAGCAAGACGCTTACCACCCTTCGTATTGACAGAAAGTGCGGCAGCAAAAATATCGTCCGTCAGATTACCGACAACCAGATTGTGCAAATCCAGTCCCAGACGCTTCAATATATTTTCTACATAAGCCTTCAATTCATATACCGAACTGTTCTCATCCGCATGCGCCCATGAATTGGAAACCTTCTTACCGGTTACCCACAAGCCCAAGTGATAATCTTCCGAGTAAGGAGCCAATACCTTCTCTTCATTCTTCTTGTCAGCATCGAAATGATAGCAATTACCGAATTCGAAGAACTTCAAATCAGCATTCTTACGATTTGCATTATGAGCAATACTTTCCAGTCCACCGAACAGCAAAGTCTGACGCATAGCGTTCAAATCCGCACTCAACGGATTCAATAACATCACCAGGTGGTTGGACGGATAAGTCTCCATACCATCATAATAAGCAGCACGCGTCAATGAGTTGTTCAGGATCTCATTAAATCCGCAGCCCACCAATTGCTCTGCAATCAGGTTCTGCAATTTATTCGATTTATCATGTTCACCTTTGGTAGTCAGGCTGGAGTTCAGTGTAGTCGGGATTTCAACATTGTTATATCCGTAGATACGAAGAATATCTTCAATCACGTCACAATCACGCTGCACGTCTACACGATAAGGAGGAACAGCTAATGTCAGCCCTTCCGCCGTTTCATTAGTGATCTTCATTTCCAGGCTAGTCACAATGCTCTTGATTGTCTCTACCGGAATTACTTTTCCTACCAAAGAATGTACTTTCTCATAAGCCAGATCAACTATAAAATCGGGTGCAGGAGTAGTGAACACGTCTTTTATTTCAGAAGAAATCGTACCGCCAGCCAGTTCTTTAACCATCAAAGCAGCCAGTTTCAAGCAATATATCACACTGTTCGGATCGATACCGCGTTCGAAACGGAAAGAAGCATCCGTATTCAAGCCATGACGGCGGGCTGTCTTACGCACCCATGTAGGATGGAAATAAGCACTTTCAATGAATACATCTGTCGTAGCTTCCGTAGAACCGGAGTCCAGTCCGCCGAATACACCGGCAATACACATGGCCTCTTCCTTGTTACAAATCATCAGGTCGCGTTCGTTCAATTTACGTTCCACCTCATCCAGCGTAACGAACGGAGTTCCTTCCGGCATTGTCTTTACAATTACTTCATTGCCTTTTATCTTTCCGGCATCGAAGCAGTGCAACGGCTGACCGAAAGCATGAACGATATAATTAGTAATATCCACTACATTATTAATAGGACGCACCCCGATCAGACGCAATTTGTTTTGCAGCCATTCCGGGCTTTCCTTCACAGTGACACCTTTCACCGTAACACCGGCATAATGCGGACAAGCTTCGCTGTTTTCCACCTTCACTTCAATATTCAAGTCATGGTTTTCCACTTTAAAGCCGTCTACTGACGGACGTTGCAAAGTAGCCTGTTTGCCGTTCTGAATCAGATAAGCATACAAGTCACGAGCCACCCCATAGTGAGAGCAAGCATCCGCACGGTTAGGCGTGATGTCCACTTCAAGCACATAGTCGCTCTTGATATTATAATAATCCTTGGCAAGCGTACCCGGAACAGCGTTTTCCGGCAATACGATAATACCTGCATGATCCGTACCGATACCGATTTCGTCTTCAGCACAAATCATACCAGTAGATTCCACCCCACGGATTTTTGATTTCTTGATGGTAAAACATTCGTCACCGTCATAAAGTTTTGTACCTAAAGTAGCTACCACCACTTTCTGTCCGGCAGCCACATTCGGGGCACCACAAACAATCTGTACCGGTTCACCGTCTCCCAGATTGACAGTAGTAATATGCAAATGGTCAGAATTAGGATGTTCCGTGCAGGTCAGCACTTCACCGATCACCAGTCCTTCCAAACCACCTTTAATGGTTTGCACTTCTTCTACACCACCTGTTTCCAAGCCAATAGACGTCAACGCAGCAGCCGTTTCATCGGGCGTCAGGTCGAAATTGACATACTCTTTCAGCCAGTTATAAGAGATATTCATATATTTAATTTTTTATTGTTTCTCAAAAAGATTTGCAAAGTTAATAAGATTTTTCGGTTGACCGAGAAGGTTAGATAAAAAAGTTTATAGTTGATAGTTACCATGCGGAATAACATACAGATAGAAGAAATGTTGCGCAGAGCATTTTCACTATCAGTTATCAGTTATCAACTATTAACTAAAATGGTAACGGTCCATCTCCCGGTGCTCCGAATGGATTCTCCGTCTGCGGTGCAAAATCAGGTGCGGGAGGAGGTATGGAACCAGCATTACCTGTATTCATTTTCGATCCTAACATAGCTCCTGCAGGCTCGCCCGGCATCGGGATCACCATATCGTCCTCCGGATTAGAGAAACGGGTAAACTCACCCTTAAAGCGGAGCAACACCTCGCCTACCGCACCGTTACGATGCTTGGCGATTACAATTTCCGCCATACCGCGCAAGTCATTACCACGATCATCCTGAAATATCTTATAGTATTCCGGACGGTGGATAAAGCACACCATATCGGCATCCTGCTCGATGGCTCCCGATTCACGAAGGTCACTCAACTGCGGTCGTTTACCGTCAATACCTTCACGACTTTCCACACCACGATTCAACTGTGACAGTGCGATAATCGGAATACTCAACTCTTTCGCCAATCCTTTCAACGAACGGGAAATGGTACTAACCTCTTCCTGACGGCTACCAAACGCCATCCCACTCGCATTCATCAACTGAAGGTAGTCAATGATGATGATTCGCACCCCATGTTCGCGTACCAAACGACGCGCTTTGGTTCGAAGTTCAAACACAGACAGAGACGGCGTATCATCCACGTAAAGCGGTGCATCCATCAGATTCTTCAGTTTATAGTCCAGTTGTTGCCATTCATAATTTGCCAACTGCCCGCTTTTGATTTTCTCGCTCGGAATCTCGCAGACATTCGCAATCAAACGGTTCACCAACTGAACGTTACTCATTTCAAGAGAGAACAACGCCACCGGGTTCCGGTAATCCACCGCAATATTCTTAGCCATTGAAAGAACGAAAGCAGTCTTACCCATAGCAGGACGGGCAGCTATAATAATAAGGTCGGAATTCTGCCAACCCGAAGTCATCTTATCAAGTTTCGTGAAACCACTCTCCAGACCACTCAAACCATCGGTTCGAGCCGCAGCTTTCTGAATTAGTTTATAGGCTTCGTCAATCACCGGATTGATCTGCGTATAATCTTTTTTCATATTCTGCTGTGAGATCTCGAAAAGCTTACCTTCCGCTTCCTGCATCAAGTCGTCCACATCCAGCGTTTCATCGAACGCTTTACTCTGAATATTGCTCGTGAACGTTATCAACTCACGCGCCAGCGATTTCTGTGCAATAATACGGGCATGGTATTCAATATGTGCGGATGAAGCCACCTTACTACTCAATTGAGTAATATAGAAGGGACCTCCCACCTCTTCCAAGTCTCCACGTTTACTAAGTTGTTCCTTTACAGTCAGAATATCCACCGGTTTCTGGTTCACCGCAAGATCGACGATAGCAGAATAAATCAACTGATGCCGGCGTTCGTAAAATGATTCGGGACGAAGAATTTCACTCACCAATGAATAAGCGTCCTTTTCAATCATTAAAGCTCCCAAAACTGCTTCTTCCAGTTCAGGCGCCTGCGGCTGAATACGACCATAATCATTTACCGGTTGTATTTTAGTAGACTTTGAATTGCGGGTATTTCTTTTCTGTTCGGCCATCGAGATATTTACTATTTTACGATTTACTATTTATTATTTTACGACTGGACAGACTCTATTATCACATTTATCACGGAATTCTTCCAGTCGGGACGACAAAGATAGAATATAATCACGAAGAATGAATAAGGAAAAATGAAGATTTTACTAACTTTGCTCCCGAATCACATTATCCAGCTATGATTAATTGTAATGTGAAGCACTGTAAATAGTAAATAGTAAATAGAAATATGATTGCTTTTCCCAATATCAAAATAAACCTGGGACTTTCCATCACGGAAAAACGCCCGGACGGATACCACAATCTGGAAACAGTTTTCTATCCGGTGGCTCTGGAAGACGCACTGGAAATCCGTACCTCCCCTAACGCTGACCGAAAATTCACTCTCCACCAACATGGAATGGAAATAGCCGGTAACCCTGAAGACAATCTGGTAGTAAAAGCCTATTTATTGATGGATAAGGAATTTCATCTCCCTCCTATCGAAATCCACTTATACAAGCACATCCCTTCAGGAGCCGGACTGGGAGGAGGATCATCGGATGCCGCTTTCATGCTAAAGTTGCTCAACGATCATTATCAGCTGGGAGTATCCGAAGAACAATTGGAAGTATACGCTGCCACTTTGGGAGCAGACTGCGCTTTCTTTATCAAAAACAGACCGATATTTGCCGAGGGAATTGGAAACATCTTCTCCCCGGTCGAACTTTCATTAAACGGCTACCAAATCATGATTATAAAACCGAATGTTTTTGTTTCCACCCGGGAAGCCTTTTCAAACATTCATCCCCATCGTCCGAAATATCCGGTTAGGGAGGCAATCCAGCGTCCTGTACAAGAATGGAAGGATACGTTAATCAATGATTTCGAAGCAAGTGTATTCCCGCAACATCCCGTCATTGGAGAAATCAAAGAAGAACTCTATCATCAAGGAGCAATCTACGCATCCATGAGCGGCTCCGGCTCATCCGTATTCGGGCTGTTTGCTCCCGGATTCGTCTTACCGGAAATTGATTGGGGAACTGATGTATTCTGCTTCAAAGGTACATTAAACAAATAAATCTCACTAACAATTATGTTTTGACTATTTTTTCAAAATCCCAACATGGCAGCGGGGTGTATATTGAGTACCCGGCAAAGCAAGCGAGCTATTTTTAAAGTAGGTTCCGAGCGACCCGAAATATAATCATTCACGCGTGAAGGGCTAACCCCTATTTCACTGGCAAGCTGTTTTTGTGTCATCCCCTTTTCTTCAAGGGACAATTCTATCAATTCTGCTACGGTTGGTTTTTCTATAGGAAAATGTTCCTTCTCATACGCAATCACTATATCAGACATAACAGAAAGCTCCACCATGCTCTTGTCATTTGCAGGAGTGCTGTCGTCCACCAAAGGCAGAAGTTCTTCGACTCTTGCCAATGCAAATTCGTATTGTTCTTTCGTTATTTTAGTCATATCTATTATATTATATAGTTGAACAATCTATTTTATCATACTCTTTATGAGTTCCCACCCAACGGACAAAAATGTATCCCACCGTAAATTTAACAACCACTACCAGCCGATAGTTGTTCCCTCTGATATTAAAAACATAGTGTTGATTGCCCACATAATCAGTCGATAGAAAATCCGCTTTTATATCAGACAAATTCCGCCATTCTGCTTTTTCCGCTATATCATACCAACGTTCTAAAGCAACACGTGAATCTTCACACCCTTTCGTCTCGTAGAAATCTTTCAATTTCTTATGTGATACTACTCTCATATCTTATTCATTTGATACAAAATTACAAAATAATTTTGGATAACAAAAGAATTAGTGCTAAATATTTTATAAAACAGAATACCCATGTTGGGCGTACCAAAAAACGGTACCACGACTCACGTCGTAGTACCGTCACAACACAAACACAAAATAAAACACGACAAAACTACTATGCAATCTTTCCTGTCTATGCCGGGGAGGCATAAGTACTATCTACGTATATTCGCATACTCATAAACAGCTTCAGGTCGATTAGCATCAATTAAACAAATCGCATGCACGATTTGTTTAAACTTTTATGTTATTTAAAACAAGTTTCTCTTTTATTGAATCCCTCTTTCACGGAGTTTCAGCTGCCAGTTCCATGCAGAGCGTAAAGTATCTTCTAAAGTTTCTACGGCTTTCCAACCCAGCTCTTTATTAGCAAAATCCGGGTTAGCCCAAACTTTTTCAATGTCACCTGCACGACGTCCGACAATCTGATAATTCAATTTTACGCCAGTGGCTTTTTCAAAGCCATTTATTAATTCCAATACAGAAACACCACGTCCTGTACCAATATTAAATACTTCTACTTTTTCTTTTTGTTTCTTTTCCAAGATACGACGGATAGCAATCACGTGTGCTTTAGCCAAGTCAACGACATTGATAAAGTCACGGATACAAGAACCGTCCGGTGTATCATAATCGTCACCAAACACGCTAAGTTTCTCACGGATACCGATGGCTGTCTGGGTCAGATATGGAATCAGGTTTTGAGGAACCCCGTTAGGCAGTTCACCCAGCAATGCAGTAGGATGCGCGCCAATCGGGTTGAAATAGCGCAACATGATCGCATTGATCGGAGCACCTGAAGCTACCGTATCACGAATAATCTCTTCATTGATCTGTTTGGTATTTCCATAAGGTGATTCCGCTTTCTTGATCGGAGCTTTTTCCGTTACCGGCAGCTCGTCCGGCTGACCGTATACTGTACAAGAAGAAGAGAACACAATACCTTCTACTCCATGTTTTGGCATCAGTTCGAGAAGGTTAATCAAAGAAACCAGGTTATTACGGTAGTAAAGCAACGGTTTTTGTACCGACTCTCCTACTGCTTTGCTAGCTGCAAAGTGAATGATTGCCTTAATTCCTTTATATTTTGCAAATACTGCATCCAGACCGGCAAAGTCCAAACAGTCCAGCTTTTCAAAAACTGGGCGAATACCGGAAACTTTCTCTATATTGTCAACAACGTCGGCACTTGAATTTGATAAATTATCGATGATGATTACTTCATATCCACTGTTTTGTAGTTCTACAACAGTATGAGACCCAATGTATCCTGTCCCGCCTGTTACTAAAATTCTTTCTTTCATATACTTTATAAAAAATGGTTAGTTTCTCGGCTTATTATTGTTTGAGTTACAAATGTATGGAAATAAAATGGAATTGCAATAATCTGCCACAAATTTATTTGCTGAAAAGTAATTAAGGTACGATTTGGTAGCATTTAGGTATAAAAAAGAATTGGAAACTCCAACCTGTATGTCGCCACACAGCAGAGCTTCCAATCCTCTATTTAATTATCAACTGTAAATCCTTACACCACGCCGGAGAATCCCATGAATGCCATAGCAAGCAAACCGGCGGTAATCAAAGCAATCGGAGTTCCTTGCATTCCTTTCGGAATTTTCACAAGGCTCATCTGTTCGCGCAATCCGGCAAAAAGCACCAGTGCCAGACCGAAGCCGATAGCTGTAGAAAACGCGTACACAACACCTGTCAGCAGGTCATAGTCTTTCTGAATCACCAGGATAGCGACACCAAGAATACAACAGTTCGTTGTAATCAGCGGCAAGAACACACCCAACGCCTGATACAGAGCAGGCGATACTTTTTTCAGAATGATTTCCACCATCTGCACCAATCCGGCAATGACCAGAATGAACGTAATCGTCTGCAAATATCCCAGCCCGAAAACATCCAACACAAATTTCTGAATCAGGAAGGTAACGATGGTAGCGATGGTCAACACGAAAGCAACCGCAGCGCTCATACCCATCGCAGTTTCTACTTTCTTAGATACGCCCAGGAACGGACAGATACCCAGGAACTGCGACAACACGATGTTGTTTACAAAGATTGCCGAAATAAATATCAATATATATTCCATATTCTTTTCTTATTTAATTGAATTAGGCTTTCTTGAAACTGTTAATCAGCGCAATGAGGTATCCCAAAGCGATGAAAGCGCCCGGAGCCAATACAAACACCAACATTCCATATTCTTCCGGCATGATGGTCAAATCGAAGATTTTACCGGTTCCCAAAAACTCGCGGACAGCACCCAGCAAGGTTAGGGCGATGGTAAAGCCAAGCCCCATACCGATACCGTCGAACATAGAAGCAACTGCGTTATTCTTGGCAGCGAAGGCTTCGGCACGTCCCAGTACAATACAGTTCACTACAATCAACGGAATGAAAAGACCGAGTGTAGCATACAGTCCCGGCACGTAAGCCTGCATCACCATTTGAAGCAAGGTCACGAAGGATGCGATCACCACAATAAACGATGGGATACGCACCATGTCCGGAATCAGGTTCTTTATTAAAGAAATCACCACATTCGAGCAGATCAATACGAACATGGTAGCCAGTCCCATACCCATACCATTGATAGCCGACGACGTAGTACCCAATGTAGGACACATACCGAGCAGGAGTACAAACGTAGGATTCTCTTTAATAATCCCGTTCATCATTACTTTAAAGTTATTCATATCTGTCTCCTTTCTTATTTAGCACTGACTGAATCAGTTAGTTCAACTTTAATCGTAGCTCCCGTAGCAGCGTCAGCAGCATCTGCGTCCGCGCCTTTCGCTTTTTGAGAAGCACCGGTTACCCCGTTCACTTCCCCGCCTTCGGCCTTATAGGCTTGATAAGCAGCATTCACGGCATTCAAGAAAGCGCGTGAAGTAATGGTAGAAGCTGTGATGGCATCCACTGCTCCCCCATCTTTACTGACGGTCAACGGAGCTTCACCCGGATTCATACCCAAAATAGATTTCGTACTCTCTTCGTGAGATACTGCCTTTTCTCCTTTCGCAGGATCATACGCTCCGAACCATTTGTCGGCTTTAGAGCCCAATCCCGGAGTTTCCGTGTGAGTCAACAGAGAGTAGTTATAGATTTTCCCTTCGGCATTAAAGCCTACCAGCACTTTCAGTTCACCGCCAAATCCCATTGATTTAGCTTCGACAGCGGTTCCTACAAGTTCTTCACCGTTCTTAGCCGGATAAACGATAAAGTCAACATTCTTCTTTCCGTCTTTCTCACTGAAGATCGTATCGCTTTCCGCTACCGGATTATTGGTAAATTCGGGAAGAACCTTTTTCAAGGCCTCGTTCAGTGTCTTCGCGTTCGCTTCGGCAATGGGGCCTTTTGTCAGTTCATTTACATAAGCCAGCAACGCAACGGAAATAGCAGTCACTCCCGTAAGTACCAGCAACATATTCTTTAAAGATGATTCTAACTTTTTCATTTCTTCTTCGCTACCTCCCCAAAGCGTTTTGGTTTACAATAGGTGTTAATCAGCGGAGTGAACGCATTCATAATCAGGATGGCGAACGACATACCTTCGGGATAGGCGCCGAACAGACGGATAACTACCGTCAGCAGACCGATACATACACCATAGATCAGCATCCCTTTCTTACTCATCGGAGAAGTCACATAGTCGGTTGCCATAAAGACAGCACCCAGCATCAGACCACCGGAAAGCAACTGCAATACCGGAGAAACGTATTTTTCCGGATCTGCCAGGTGCATGATGCCTGCAAAGACAAACACAGTAGCCAGGATAGACACAGGAATATGCCAGGTGATGATTTTCTTCCAGAGCATATAAACGAGTCCGATCAGCAGAGCCAGCGCACTCACTTCACCCAAGCATCCGCCATTCTGTCCGATCAGCAAGGTCAATGCGTCCGGAATCTGGCTTAAAGCGGCAGTGTCACCGTAAATGGCTTGCTTCATCAAGGCCAGCGGAGTGGCACCGGTGGTAGCATCCGTATAAGCGGTTAACTGTCCGACTACCGGCCAGCTGGTCATCTGCACCGGGAAAGAAAGCAGCAGGAATACGCGGCCTGCCAATGCCGGGTTGAAAGGATTGCAGCCTAATCCGCCGAAAGACATTTTGCCTACACCGATAGCAAACAGTGCACCGAGGATGATAATCCAGATAGGCAAGTTAGACGGTAAATTAAATGCCAACAACACACCTGTGATGATGGCAGAGCCGTCGCAGATGGTGGTGGTCGGTTTCTTCATTAAATATTTTCCGATCGCCCATTCGAAGAACAAACAAGCCGCAACGGAAGTAGCCGTGACAATCAGGGCACCCAGTCCGAAGAAATAGAGAGACACCAGAAAAGCCGGAATCAGTGCAATCAGCACGCCATACATATTTTTCTGTACGCTGTCTCCGCCATGAACGTGGGGCGATAGTGATACGATTAATTTATTTTCCATATTCGTTATTTTTTAGCTTGACGTGCACGAATCATAGCTCCCACTTTGCCTTTACCCAGACGACAATAGTCGAGCAGCGGACGGTTGGCAGGACAAGTGAACTGGCAAGAGCCGCACTCGATACAATCCATGATTCTTTCTTTTTCCATTGTTTCAAAATCTCCGTTTTCAGACAAGGCTCCGAGCAAGTACGGTTCCAGTCCCATCGGACAGGCACTCACGCACTTCGCGCAACGGATGCAGGTTTGAGCTTCACCACGTTTGGCTTCCTTCCGGTTCATAATCAGGATGCCGGAACTGCCCTTCGCAGTAGGAACCTCGATATTTACCAACGCCTTACCCATCATCGGACCGCCACCGATCACCTTACCCGTATCTTCGGGCAGACCACCGCAAGCGTCAATCAACTGTTTCATCGGTGTACCGATACGGGCCAGGAAATTAGACGGCTTCGCAACCGACTTTCCCGTCACGGTAATCACCCGTTCAAACAACGGTTTATTCTTCTGCACAGCTTCATAAACGGCAAACGCCGTTCCCACGTTCTGCACGACTGCTCCCGTAGAGATAGGCAACGCACCGCTCGCCACCTGACGTTTGGTGATCGCATCGATCAGCTGCTTTTCACCTCCTTGCGGATATTTCACCTTCAAGGGAACGACTTCGATGCCTGCATAGCTGGAAGCTACTTTAGTCATCAGTTCGATAGCATCGGGCTTATTATTTTCGATTCCGATAAATGCCTTATTCACTTTCACCGCTTTCATCAGGATGGAAACACCTACCATGATTTCTTCCGCGTGTTCCAGCATCAGCTGATGGTCGGCAGTCAAATAAGGTTCACATTCTACGGCATTGATAATCACACATTCAGCTTTAAAAGAAGGAGGAGGACAAAGTTTCACCTGTGTAGGGAAACAAGCACCACCCAGACCAACGATTCCGGCATCGGCAATTTTCTTCACGATCTCTTCTGCCGGAAGTTCACATTCCTTCACCAGTGTGGCGCTACGGTCGATTGTTTCTTCCCATTCGTCGCCTTCCACATCGATAAAGATAGCAGGTTTCGCATAACCGCTGGCATCGACAATAGTATCAATCTTCGCCACTTTACCACTGACCGAAGAGTGAATTGCTGCCGAAACAAAGCCGGCAGGTTCAGCAATCTTAGTGCCTACCTTTACCACATCCCCTTTCGCTACAACCGGTTTTGCAGGCGCACCAATGTGCTGCCCCAGCAAAATAACAGCCTTTGCAGGAACTTCCGCTGTGATAATAGGTTGATGTGCCGACAATTTATTTTCGTGTGGATGAACTCCACCAATTGAAAATGTCTTTAACATACAGTTCTGTATTTTATTCTGTTATTATTCTGTTACTTTCGGAGCTTCTGTAGCCTTTTCAGCAGGAGTTTCCACTTTTGCCGCCGGTGCAGGAGTTTCCACCGCTTCTTTAGAAACAGCAGCCGGTTTTGGAGCAGCCGGAGCTTCTTCTTTCGGTTTCCTCGGCGGGAAATTCAATTCGATAATGGTATTCTGCGGACAGACTTCCACACATTTCCGGCAAGATTTACACTTGTGCGGATCGATGTAAGCCAAGTTGTTCTCCAACGTGATAGCTTCGAACGGACAAGTCTTCACGCATTTGCCACAGCCGATACAACTCACCGTACAAGCCTTGCGTGCCACAGCTCCCTTGTCTTTATTCACACAAGAGATATACACACGGCGTGATTTCTTTCCTTGCGGACGGATTTCGATAATCGCCTTCGGACAAGCCTTCACACAGGCACCGCAAGCGGTACATTTCGCTTCATCCACTTCCGGAAGTCCTGTTTCAGGATTCATGTGGATGGCATCGAACTGGCAGGCAGCCACACAGTCACCACACCCCAGACATCCGTAACTACAACCCGTTTCCCCACCATAGAGCGAAGCGGCAATAGCGCAACTCTTCGCACCGTCGTACTGATTAATACGCGGACGATTCATACACGTTCCGTTACATCTTACCACTGCTACCATCGGTTCAGCTTCTCCGGCTGCAAGCCCTAGGATATCAGCAATTTGTGCCATGACAGGCTGTCCGCCTACGGGGCAGAATTTACCATCCAGCGAACCGGCTTTGACGCAAGCGTCGGCAAAGCCGCTACAACCGGGATAGCCACATCCACCACAATTAGCCTGGGGAAGCACTTCTCCCACCTGGGCAATCCGCGGGTCTTCATACACGGCAAATTTCTTGGAAGCCACATAAAGAATAGCGGCCAGCACGAGCGCTATAGCTCCCAATGAAATCACTGCAATCAGAATCAAATTCATAATGTTTTTAGTTATTTATTGGTTTTATAGTAAATGAAAATTGTTGTTTGAGTCGCGTTTTGTTAAGCCATAAAACGAAATAATAAGGTATAAGGACAGCCAGAGAAAGAAGAGCTACATACAGTTCATTCTCTATCAATGCCATCAAAAGAAACAACGAAAATATAAGAAGTACGAAAGGAAGTACGAAAGCCAACAATACCGCCATCATGCCCATCGACGTTTCGCCGACCACCATCACCTTCTCTCCCACCTGATAGGAAGAAGCTGCGGTATCTATGATATCTATGATTTTGTCCTTACTATCCGCCGAGGAACAATGCCCCTTTGCGCTACATGCCGCACAAGCCGATGTCTGGACAATCCTCACCGACAGATGAGAACCCTGTATGTTTTCCACAATACCTAGATGCTTTATAGTATTATTCGTCATTTTGCAAACTCCGCATTACAAATCGCGGCAAATTTAATCATTATTTGTGAACTACGAAGCATTCCTCAAACTTTTTCTACCTAATAAAATGTTATTTTTTGTGTTTTCGTTATCGCACACGGAAAAGGTATGGCTACCATTTGATATTTCCCAAGAATGACAAATAGACATCCTAAACAAAAAAAATCCCGGCCTTTTTATTTATTCAGCCGGGATTTTCTATCAATTATTTCGCGGATTACTCCACTATCCATTTCTCAATATTACGCATTTTCGCGTTAAAGTTCACTCCTATTTTAAATAATCGGCGATTGCCGCCAGCTTCAAAAGGAAGTGCATAATGTTTCTCATTGATTTGTCGTAAGGCATCTTCCGCCGTCCCGTCAAGTTTGAATTCGATCACATAAACAAACTTATCAGTTTGCAGAACTAAATCGATGCGCCCTTCACTTGTGTGGTATTCCGCTTTCACATAAAACCCGACCAACTTAAAGACAATAAAAAGTACATTCTGATAATGCAATTCCAAATCACGGATAAGCTCATAAGGAGTATCAGCAAAGAAACTCCGGAGACGACGGAAAAAAGAATCATAATCTCCGATACGTATTTCACGAACAAACTTCTGTATTTCAAACTCCGACTCTACCGCATTGGTATTCGCATAAAAGGGAAGCAAAAATTTAATAAATCCTTCCTCTACTTCGCGATTAGGGAAGCCTAAACTATAAATTCCAAATTCTTCGTCATACCCTTTGATAGTGAGATAACCGCTCTGATAAATCACCGGGATAGGATTGTCCGATGCAGAATCAATGCTATTCAGTACAGAGATACTTGTTTCCTCATGCGCCATACGTCTCAAATCATAATGATGTTTTTTCAGCAATTCCACCAAATAAGTAGGAGTCCCCGTCTCGAACCAATAACTTCCAAACTCTTTATATTTAAAAGTATTCAGCAGACTGAACGGATTATATATTCCGATAGAATTGTGTGTAAAGTGGTAACCATCATAATACTCCCGCAGTTTGTCGCAGATTTCATGATAACTCACCCCTTTTATATCTGCCAGTTCGTGCAGTTCAATTTCCAGATCGTCATGCAGTTCTTTTTCAGAAACTCCGCAAATATCTATGTATTGATTCCGCATGGAGATGTCATCGAGATTATTTAAATCGCTAAATACGCTTACCTTACCGAATTTCGTCACTCCCGTCAAAAATGCAAATTGAATACAACCATCCATGGTCTTCAGCACACTATAAAAAGCTTTCATGGTATTACGGAATTCCTTCTGAAGCTCCTCATTACCTATTGCTTGTAACATGGGCTTATCATATTCATCAATCAGAATGACAACCCGTTGCCCGGTTTGCTTGTAAGCCCGTTCAATAAGGCCGCGAAAACGCAATGCAAAAGTTGTTTCTGACGGAGCGGTGCCATATTGCTGTTCCCATTTCTCCAATGTGAAATTCAATATACTATCCAGGCTCTCCCGCGTATCATACTTCTCCGTATTCAAGTCCATATGAAAAATAGGATATGTAATCCAATCCTTTTCCAGCTTTTCCATGGCCAAGCCCTCAAAAAGCTCTTTCTTGCCCAAGAAATACGCTTCAAGCGTAGATATCAACAGACTTTTTCCAAAACGACGGGGACGGCTCAAGAAATAATAACTGCCTGTCTTCACCATCTGATAAATCAAAGCAGTCTTATCAATATAGAAATAACCGTCTGTCCGGATTTTTTCAAAGTTCTGTATGCCAATGGGGTATATCTTGCTACTCATACTCTTCTAAAATTATTTAAATTACAATGCAACTATGCGTACGTCTCTCTTGAAATCACCCAATCAGCAATTGTCCGAGTCTCCGCACTAAAATTAATCGCGACCTTTACCACCGGAAGCCCGCAAAGAGCAAAACGATCTGCATATTGCTGCAAATCAATTTGCTTCATGGCAGTCTTCGCATTTTGATTCAATTTCAGCTCTACCAGATAAAGAGTAGTCTTGGTGCGAAGTACCATATCCACTCGTCCTTTCAGCGTGTGCACCTCCACATCGGTATAAATGCCCAGCAATGAGAATATCACATATAGCATCTGCTGGTAATGTCCCTCATAATCCGTGTTGTCGCAATAAGGCACAGTGGAAAGAAAAGCCTGAAGCAGCTTCAAAGCCTCGTCCATATCTCCCCGCACAATGTTACGCGCCAAATTACGCACCACACTGTTCACCTCATGACTGTCACTCGTCACATAAGAGGGAATCAGGCTTTTCATCAGACCGACACGCACCTCTTTGTTTGGAATATCAAGCATATATGCGTCAAATTCCAAATCCGCACCCTTTATCGTAAGGTAACCGGCCTGATAAAGCAACGGCATATAATTAGTCGCCAACTCCAAAGGCACGTTAAAATCACTGGGAGACGCTTCCTCGCCACCAATTTCTGATGGCAACACAGCATATTTACGCAGCATCTCTATGATATAAGTGGGCGTGCCACTCTCAAACCAATAAGAGCCGATCTCTCCCAAAGCCATCGCCTTCAGCAAACTGAAAGGATTGAAAACGTCGGGCGACGGCCACGAAAAATGATAACCGTCATAATTTTCCTTCAGTTTGTCCAACATCTCCTCTGCAGTAATTCCCAACCGGGTAGCCAGATGCTTTACATCGGGAGCCATTTGAGTACGGAGTTCTTCAGCAGTGATACCGCAAATGGCAGCATAATCAGGCAGCATACTCACATTGGTGATATTATTAAGTTCACTGAACACGCTAAGTTGCGAAAACTTGGTTATACCCGTAAGAAAAACAAAGCGCAGATAAGGATCACACGCCTTTAACGGACTGTAAAAATTACGCATCACATTACGTAACTGTGGCAAATTCTTTTCTTCATGAACCACATCGAGCAGAGGAGCGTCATATTCGTCTATCAAGACAACCACTTTTTTACCTGTCTGCTTATAAGCGCGTTTTATAAGTCCCTCCAGACGCTGATTCACATACAGTTCCTCTTCTACACGCCCATAAATCTCCTCATAAGCCATGAGTTTCAATTCCAGTTCCGCGTTCAGTTGTTCCTTGTCCACATGTTTAGCGGTACTCATGTCGAAGTGCAACACCGGATGTTGTATCCATTCCTTCTCCAATGTCTCCATGGCCAGTCCCTCAAACAACTCTTTCCGCCCCTCGAAATAGCAGTGAAGGGTACTGGTAAGCAAAGATTTCCCGAAACGTCGGGGACGGCTTAGAAACAGATAGCTGGAAGCCGAATGCGTCATCCGGTACACATATTCCGTCTTGTCAATATAGAGAAAATTCCCCTCACGTATCTTAAAGAAAGTCTGTATCCCGATAGGATATAATCTTTGCAAATCTTCCATATTAATCTTATTTTTCACAAAGCTACAAAAAAATCCATTCATAAAGACTGCAGGCGGGAAACTTTTTCCCGCCTGCCACTTTTACTTTATCTGTTTTTCACCGTTCTCCTCTCTCCTCCTCTTTTCTTCTCCTGTATCGAAAATACATTCTCCTCCATTCATCCCAGATAACCCCGGCTTCCTCTTCATTGAAGGCATCCAGACAGCACTCCACCACTTTTACGTAATCACTCAATGGGCGTTTTGCCCCTTTTTTAAATCATTAAAAGTAGAGTGGCCGATGTGTACGCTCTTGCATATTTCGTCATTTTTCAAATCCGCACGCTTTTGCAACTCGCCTATGTAAACTCCTAAAGCTACATAAAAACCTTTTTCATTTTCCATTCTTTTTTATTGTTAAAATTACACCGTAACGGTTAATTATTTTCACTTTCATCCCAACATGTCGGGACGATGTCTATTTTGCATTTACTAATTTTACACCGTGTTTTGAAACACACTCATATTTTTTGCAAAAATAAATATTTTAACTTGAAACAAAAAGAAAATGATGCCAAACAACTACAGAATGTCCTATTTTATGCCACCTATCGCTCCCATCAAAGACAAACAAGGCCGACTGATGACTCCTCCCACGCTTATCCCCTTCTGCGAAGTCTCCATCGAACAAGTTTTCCAAATGATTACTTGCAATGAGAATCTCAAAACCCTGACCGCACAAGTACGGAATGCCACAGATATACGAGCCGCCAAAGCATCATTGCTTCCGTATGTGACCCCTTGCGGCACATTCACCCGCCGTAGCTGTAAGGATTTCGTCTCCCCGTCTCATCTGGTGATAGTAGATGTGGACGGTCTCCACTCTTATCAGGAAGCAGTAGAAATGCGACGTATGCTCTATGACGATCCTCTCCTACAACCTGTACTCACCTTTATCAGCCCCAGCGGACTGGGTGTAAAGGCATTTGTTCCTTGCCATTATTCCTCCACGACAAATGATACAAAAAATATCACAGAAAACATGAGTTGGGCGATGCGGTACGTAGAGACGGCATACAATACGGTAACAGCGGTTTCTTCCGAAACGAAATCCAAAGTAGATTTCTCCGGCAAAGACCTCGTGAGATCCTGTTTCCTTAGTTACGACCCGGAAGCATTGTTCAGAACCAAGTAAACGAGAATAATTAAACATTATTTTATAAAAATCAAAACATGACCGATATTGAATCTTTATGCCGTCTCACCGAAGCAGTCGAAGCGGCAGGAGCGGACATTGCTCCCACCTATCTTGAATACGTACAATTGTCATTCGCCATCGCAACGGATTGCGGTGAAGCAGGACGTGACTTTTTCCATCGCCTGTGCCGGGTGTCTCCCAAGTATCAGCGCGAACATGCCGAACGGGTATTCTCCAATGCACTCCACACCCAACGTGGAGAAGTGCACTTGGGCACCGCTTTCCACCTGGCCGAAGCGACGGGAGTAAGCATCTGCATAGAAGAAATGCCCAAACATCCCACAGGTACAAAAGGTACAGCAGGTACAGCACGCAAATTTCCCCCACACACGGGCGCGTATAATAAGGTAGGGAATGACAATATCTCCGAAGAAAGAGAAGGGGAAGAAGAACTATTGCCGGGCAGTGAACCGCAACATCAATTGCCCACTTTTCCGGAAAACGACTGGCCGGAATTTTTGCAACGTATCATAAAAGCCGGGAGCAGCCCAATACAACACGACATCATGTTATTGGGAGCGCTCACTGCCCTGGGTGCTTGTATGTCGCGCCACGTGCGATGCCTATATGGCGGCAAATACCATCACCCCAGCCTCCAATGTTTCGTAGTGGCTCCTTCGGCCTCCGGCAAAGGTATCCTTTCCTACATCCGCTTACTCGTGGAACCTATCCACGACGAGATCCGCAAAGAAGTGGCCATACAGATGAAAGCATACAAAAAAGAGAAAACCGAGTACGATGCAATGGGAAAAGAACGAACCAAAAAGGAGGCTCCACAAATGCCCCCTAACAGGATGTTCCTCATTTCGGGCAACAACACCGGTACGGGTATCCTACAAAACATCATGGACTCCGACGGAACCGGACTTATCTGCGAAGCGGAAGCGGACACCCTTTCCACCGCCATCGGATCGGATCACGGTCATTGGAGCGATACCCTGCGCAAAGCGTTCGACCACGACCGCTTGTCCTACAACCGCCGCACCGACCAGGAATACCGGGAAGTGAAGAAAAGCTATCTTTCCGTTCTGATTTCGGGTACGCCGTCGCAGGTGCAAACTTTCATTCCGACGGCAGAAGACGGATCATACTCCCGCCAATTATATTATTACATGTGCGGAATAAGTAAATGGATCAGCCAATTTATGGACAACGAGATAGATTGGGAGGAGATATTCACCGCTATGGGACTGGAATGGAAAGAAAAGTTGAGCGTGATAAAAGCGCACGGCATTCATACCCTGCAACTCACGGATGAACAAAAAGAAGAAATCGACACCGTCTTTTCCAACTTGTTTGAACGCTCCAGTGTAGCTAATGGAAGGGAAATGTATAGTTTTGTGGCACGTCTGGCCGTCAATCTATGCAGAATCATGTCGGAAGTAGCCGTATTGCGTGCCCTCGAAAGCCCGCAGCCCTACGACTTCAAGACCTCCCCCACCTCTCCTTTCACACCGGACAAGGAGATTCCTGCGGACAACCGCAAAGATGACATCATCACTCGTTGGGATGTATCCATTTCACAGGAAGACTTTCATGCTGTGCTTAGTCTTGCGGAACCTCTCTACTGTCATGCCACGCATATTCTATCGTTCCTCCCCAATACAGAAATCAGCCACCGTCCTAATGCCGATCGTGATTATCTCTTCCAGAAACTGGGTGATGAATTTACTCGTACACAGTTACTGGAAGAAGCAGTTGCCATGGGAATTAAGGAAAACACAGCCCTCACTTGGCTGAAGCGTCTCACCAAACACGGAAAATTAATCAGTATGGACGGTAAAGGGTTGTATGCGCGTGCGTGTGTGTATGAGTGAACCGGAAAAAGTGTACCTACTGTACCCGTTTTATTTACGGATGCAGTAGTCATTTCAATTACCACATCCGTTTTGACTGAAACAATCGTTTGTCCTGCATAAAGCATCGCTTTAGGAGGTGTAAAGCTAAGCTTTAGACATCGTAAAGCGGTGCTTTATTTAAGGCTCTCCTAAAGCATCCACAATAACTCTCACCTCCAACGGTGTGAATGAGCGTCGCTTTGATTCGTAGCCTAAGTCGTACAGGCGTTGCAGAAGTCCGGGGCACAAAGAGATCCATTTCTTCATTTTTCGATAGGCAGCGATGTCAGTTAGTTGCGGAGAATAGAGTTGCGCCAGTTCCATGCGCCCGTAAGCACGTATTTTAAATTCACTCATGATGGATATATTTCTGATTTACTGTTACAAAAATAACAAAAAACGACTATATAACCAACGTTTTTCCATTGAATAACCGACTATAATGACAAATAACCGACCGCTACCAGACACAACCGTGCACAGCTGATTTCCGGGAGATCCGGAGTAGTATTTTTGTATCGTCGAAAGGGAAAAGAATCCCCGGACAATATGTTTAACCCTTTAATTTATTGTTTTATGATTCGTTACAAAATTTATCAGAACCAGCAGAAGAAAGGCTTGAATGCGGGTAAGTGGTTCGCCCGTGCAGTAAGCGACGAGACGTTTGATTTGGCAAAGCTTGCCGAACACATGTCGAAGCACAATTCACCGTATTCCGGTGGTGTCATCAAAGGTGTGCTTTCGGATATGGTAGATTGCATCAAGGAATTGTTGCTAGACGGCAAGTGTGTGAAAATTGATGATCTTGCCATTTTTGGTGTGGGTATTCGCAGTAAGGCAGCCGATACGCTGGAAGAGTTTTCGTTGGAAAAGAATATTAGCGGCATGCGTTTGAAAGCCCGTGCCACCGGTAATCTGTCGACCAATAATCTGAAACTCGACAGTCAGTTGAAACAGCAGGCGGAATATCAGAAACCGACAACTGCCGGAGGAGGTTCTGATTCGGATGACAACCCTGATCCGAAACCGGATGGAGGTGGTGAAGCGCCTGACCCGGCTGCCTAAAAGATTCACCACTGACTACACAGATTTCCACAGATTATATTGAATTGGTAGTTGCTAAAGTAGTCGATTATTTATCTGTGTGAGTCTGTGTAGATCTGTGGTAAACCTATGGTAAACCTACAGTAAATCTGTGGTAAATCTGTGGTAAAAGAAAACTATTATTAATTTATTTAAAACCTGTTATTGTATGAGTAAATCATCATCTCCCCGCTCTGTATGGAGCTTAGTCCTCAAAATCGTTATCACTGTAGCCACCGCCATCGGAGGTGTGTTCGGAATACAAAGTTGCATGTAACCCCATGCGGACTATTACATTAATTATCATTCATTGCAGTGCCACGCCGGAAGGAAAGTCCCTTTCGGCGGAGGCTTGCCGACAGGATCATATCTTGCACCGTGGTTTCCGTGATATTGGCTATCATTTCTACATCACTCGTGATGGGGAGATTCACCGGGGACGCGCTTTAGAAAAGATTGGAGCACACTGCCGTAATCATAACACCCATTCGATAGGTGTTTGTTATGAGGGAGGACTGGATGCGAACGGGAAACCGAAAGATACGCGTACACTGGAGCAAAAAGGAGCTTTGCTTGCTTTGTTGAGGGAGTTGAAAAGGCAGTTTCCGAAAGCATTGGTCGTGGGACACCGGGACTTGAATCCAATGAAAGGATGTCCGTGCTTTGATGCGGTGAAAGAGTATGCAGAAATAGCATCCTTTTAGGTTTCCACCACTAGCTTATTGTATAAAAAATATCAACGATCTTCACAGACAGTTGGTATTTTTGGAAATCATATTAGTGCTAACACTAATATGAAGAGCGAGATTAGGACAATATCACTATATTGCTCCTAATCTACTAAATGTAGGAATTCATGTTCGTCACATGAATCTAGGGACCTACATTTTTTCATCTCACTGTAAATGCTCAATTTTAACATAACGTATTAAAAAGCACTTTCAGTACTTCCTATTCATTGTTTTTCATCGTTTAACGAACATAAGCTCCATCTTTAGCTTCAAAGATGACAGATGGTTCAATCACTTCCACAGTATGCCATGCCCCCTTTGGTACCTGACAACCATATTGGGTTTCTGTGGGATTGAGATGGATACGCTGTACTTCTCGATACTCAACCTTACGAGCTACATCTTGTACATTCATCCCCTTCTGAAAATCATCCGTATCATTCTCATACGAAACAACTTCCTCATAAATTACTTCGTCCAACTTACCACACAGACAGATTACAGTTTCGGCAGTATCTTTATGCTGATGAATGGGCACAACTGTACCCGGAAGTAACGCGTTAAGCATTCGCTAGCTGGTATCAGCAGGTGAAGTACGCTAATCGAAGTTCTGACGTAAACGTGGATTCTCTTTAGCCTCTGCATTTATTCTCGATGAACCTAAAGGTAATCCGCATCTAGGAGCTATTCGCTCATTGATGAAGATTATTGCAGAACTCGCAAAGAAAGGTGTATAAATATTTATTACAACTCATAATTATTTTGTACTAAAGCAACTGCAGTCTGTCTTTTGTGGTCAGAGGAGTATACACAGAATTAGCACACACCTCTTACAAGTTTCTTGATTATTGGCATAACACCGAAATATCCCTACAATAATCCTACAATCTCCACAAAGTTCTCAATGACATAGTCAACATCCTCCGTTGACATCTTGGTGTTCAGAGGAAGGGTGATTTCGTTCTCGAACATGTGGTAGGCATTCGGGAAATCCTTGATGTCGAAGCCCATCTTCTTATAAGCAGTCATCATTGGGAGAGGCTTATAGTGAACATTAGTTGCAATGCCACGCTCTGCCATCCTCTTGATCACCTCGTTTGTCTGCTCACGAGTCTTACCAAGAAGACGAACAATGTAGAGGTGACCGCTCGAACAGTGGTTCTCGCCATAGTGGTTCAGAACTGCAACATTGAGATCGGCAAATGCAGTATTCATCCTCTCAATCATTTCCTTGCGTTTAGCAAGCATCTCAGGATAACGCTCGAACTGGATCAAACCCAATGCAGCCACCACATCAGTCATGTTGCACTTAAACCATGGACCCACAATGTCGTACTCCCAAGCACCCATCTTCGTTTTCGCCAACGCATCCTTGTTCTGACCATGAAGCGAAAGTAACTGCGTCTTACGGTACAGGTTCGCATTCCATGTTTCGCCCTCCTTCTCAGGCAACGCGCTGAACGTATACTCTGGATTTCTATCGAGTTCCACCTGAACCAGTTCCTCGCCAAAAGGCAAGTTCCAAGTCAAAGCCCCACCTTCAGCAGTAGTGAAGTTCTTAACGGCATGGAAGCTGAAAGACGAGAAGTCTGCCATCACGCCACACATCACCTTCTTACCATCCTTCATCCTATAGCCACCGAACGAGTGCGCGCAATCCGAACAGATAGCCACACGACCGATCATCCTCTGCAGGTCAGTCTTTGGCACGAACAACCCCTTCTTACGCTCCACAATCGCCATCAGACGGTCATAGTCGCAAGGAATACCGCCTAAATCCACAGGGATAATCGCCTTCGTGCGCTCCGTGACTACAGCCTCCACCGCCTCATAGTTCATCTCAAGGCAATCTTTCTGCACATCCACAAACACGACCTTCGCACCCACATGATCCACAATCGATGCACTTGCTGTATAAGTATATGCCGGCACTATCACCTCGTCTCCCTTACCGATGCCCAGCAGACGAAGCGCCATCTCCGCACAAGCTGTCTGTGAGTTCAAGCACACACAATTCGGATTCTGCACTTCCAAACTATCATTCACACCCACATAATGGGCAACGAGCTTCTCAAGCTTCTTAGTACGAGGCCCAGTCGTAATCCAACCTGAAAGGATTGCATCACAAACTTCATTAACCTCTGCCTCTGTCATGTCTGGAGGCGAAAAAGGAATATTCCTTCTTTTCAAATTTGTACTCATTTGTTTTTTTAGATTTTTTAATTATATAACCGAAATCATCTTTCTGTAATAATCACCTTAATAGTTTGGAAGACAAGCCTGATATCGTACCAGAACGAAGCATTTTCGACATATTCAAGATAAAGTCTGATTTTTTCCTGCATAATCACATTAATATAGTAATCCTCAGGATTCTCCGCCTTCTCCATCAGCTCATTCTCGTTGCGGAACTTGATAGAAGCCGGATCAGTGATACCCGGACGCACATCCAACACATGCATTTGCTCCGCCGTCCAGTAATCCACGTAATGGCGCACCTCTGGACGAGGGCCAACAAGGCTCATTTCTCCTTTGAATACATTAATTAGTTGCGGAAATTCATCCAATTTGTACTTGCGAATAAAATAGCCGGAACGAGTGATACGAGGATCTCTTCCACCGATCGTTACGAGACTTCCCTTATCTGCTCCCACCCTCATAGAGCGGAATTTTAAGATTCTGAAATCCTTATTGTGTCGTCCCACACGCACCTGACGATAAAACACAGGGCCTTTGCTATCCCACTTAATCCAGATAGCCATAATAAGGAATATCGGACTCAAAACCAAGAGCCCGCATCCACTAGCGATAATATCAAAAAATCGTTTCATAATTTTTTTTGTTAGTCTAGCTCTAAAACAATATTAAGACAAAAGTTAAAGTTTCGGTATTCTTTCCGAACAATCCCCCCACCAAAGTCGCACCAACGTACCACAAGCACTCATCTGACAGAGTTCCTCGTGTTTCCAGCTATTGTGGAAAAGTCCATAGCTCTTCACCCACAACTCTATCAGATAACTCATGCCTGCCGTCATGCAATCGTTGCTCGCGAAGATATCATCTAATATCCGGCGAGAGAGTCGCTCCACATCAAACTCAACCTTCTGCTCTAGAATGTCAATCATCATCCCCCATCGATTACGGCAGATCCAGTTCAAGCACAACACAAAGTGAATATACCTCATACCCTTACACCACTTCCAGAACCCATTCCAATCAACTTGTAAAACCTTTACACGCAGAAACATCGCTCAATCCAACACATATCTGAAATATATCTTCTCAAACAAAAAATGCAGTAAAGCATAAACCATCAGGAACAAAGCCGTAAAGTCCACCGATAAGCACTCAATTTAGGACATACCACTTAATTAAGGCACTAGATAGTGCCCTAAACCGAGTATTGTTAAAGATTAATCCTGATTTCAACATTAGCCATTGACCAATAAGATTTTATTGGGGATTAAATTTAGATAATCCCTGCAACCATTAAAGTTAAAAAAAATGTTCCAATGAAATTTAGACTGAACTACCTAGTAACTTCACGGTTCTTATCACAAATATGATACGTAGCTACCGTTTCTGATCCACCATCGCTACCATAATGAAAAGCATTGTTCCGCTGAGTCATTAACCTTCGGATGGTGCGTTAAGCTAAATTATTGTCTATCGGAAAATCCCCATTTTTCAAAAATGCAAAGTTCTCATTTCAAATCACATACGTCCGCAGCCCCATCTTCGCCATAGTCTTGGTATAGGCAAAAGTCACCTCGCGCATCTCATTCACCTGCTGCTCCACCACATCCGCGTTACCGTACCAATCGAACAATACTGGTAACGGGGTTGCAAAGCTTTCGACACACGTTCCATTACGTCGAACGCCACAGTCGTCACCCCTACCTTTGGAACAACAGAATCACCTCATTCCAGTCCTCTTCCGAGCAGTCTTTCAGCACATCCTCATCAATCGGACTGTCATTCAACACACAGGACAATAAGTGAAAAAATATTTTACGCTAATTTATGTTCAAAGCCTAAATTTTCTTCACGTAAAACATTTTCTTGTATGCGTTTCCGATGACATTCATGCATACCCAGAAAGTAGCACGAACCGGATTCATCTCCTCCGCCACATGGAACAGCGGATAATGTGCCCAGATGCGCTTATGCAACGGCTTCGGCGTGATCGACACAGCACGGCGACGGTAGCGAGCCAGATTCTCCTTCAGCAGATAGCAAGGTGACTTCTTCACCACCTTCAACCACATGGCTGTATCATTGTTTTTCTTGATATCCTTGATCTGAATGAGTCCGATCTTCTCACCATCATACATCACCGCTAAACACCCTGGCCAACAGCAGGTATACATATCGAACTCAGACACCTTCTTGATCCCCGAAATATACACGCCCAAATCCTTTCCATCCTCACTCATCTCCGTATAATCGTGATAAGTAAAGGCATAGTCGTTCTTCAGCATAAACTTCAGCTGATGCTCCAGCTTCTCTGGCAACCACAAGTCGTCCGCATCCAAAAACGCAATCCACCTACCCTTCGCCCTACGGAGCGCATTATTGCGAGTGATAGCTGCACCTGAGTTCTTCAGATTGCATTCATACTTGATACGAGGGTCAGCCTCTGCATAAGTCTCAACCACCTTATCTGTATTATCTATTGAACAATCATCTTGTATCAACAACTCCCAATTCTGGTATGTCTGTGCTTGAATACTCTTAATAGTCTCACCTATAAATTTTGCACACCCCCATGTTGGCGTAATGATTGATACTAATCCATAATCTTGCATACAACGTTATTATTTCTGAAGTTTGTTATTCATATTATTTCAACTTCTCAAAATCATCCCTCCAAGCAGGAAATGGACATTTCTCGTCCAGCTCACAATAGAGGTTGAGATTATAGTTCATCAGTTCCATCGCCTTCTCCACTACTTTCTCATGCAGGTAGTCGCTTACACTATTGGTCTGCACAGGAGCCTTCATCTCTAGCACCACAGCCCCCTGCGTTTGTTCCTTATCAAGATAAGCAAAATGAGGTGAAACAGTATTGGTGAAAATATTAACAGCCAGAGGACAAGTCTTCTTCAGTCGCGCCAATACATCCTTATAATTATGCATTCCTTTCAGCCGGTTCCAAAAATCTCCCCATATGCACGCCAATAGCAGCCTACCCTCAGAGAGAGAATAAATTGATACTGTGAGATATATCCCCCTCTTTATCTTAAAGATTAATTCTACACAATCTTTCTGCACAAGGAATGTCATTTTACTTTCGCCAAAGAATTTTGCGGAAGCCCTAGAAGAAATGAATTTCATGTTCATATTAGATTATATAATTCTTTTCCAGCTCTCTTCATATACATCTATTTTACAATCTCTATTCAGCCAAGGCTCTGGAGCATACACACGGTTCACGTGCTTGTTGAGGAAAGCACCCCACCACGAGAAGGAACTATTGGCAATTATCAAGTCCTTGCAATGCGTCATCAGGAACATGTCCCAACAACTGTTCTTGCCAGTATTACCCGATACGAACAGCACATCATGGCCAGCTATCAGAGGCGTAAGGTTCTCATGACACCATCCCACATCGTTCGAAAAGATAAAAAACGCATGCTTCTTGCCATCACTCACCACATCCTTTATGGCCTTCTGGTAATACTCCACACCACAAATACCACGGAACTCTGGTTCGTTCAGATAGTCTCCCCTGCGCACATGCAAGCCCACCGACTCCGTTTGCTCTATCTTCTTGATGAGACCAGCATTATACTCATTCGGCTCAGGCTGCCCATACACTTCCTGCAATTCTGCCTTTATCTCCGTGAAATGATGTACCGACTGCCAATAGCCCTCGTAGTAGCAATCCCCTTCACGCTCCAGAGCAGCCTTGTCAAAGGTATAGTTCATGCTATAAGGCGGCACGTATTCCGTCTTGCGCAAAGGCAGGAACTTACGCCCTAAACGTGACAGCACATAGTTTGGAATCCAATATGATATCTTTGCCAGCTGGCGGAATCCTGCCACGGGCATCTTTGCCTTCGGGAACACCTTGTCAATCTCATAACCATTATGCAGATTGATTCCCTTGAATTTTTTGAAGAAGATGGTATGGTAATGTTGAGTGTCAATATACACCTCCTCATTGGGATGTTTATGCTTCAACGCCATGGCAAATGCATACTGCCACATCTGGTTACCAAGACCACCGGTTATGTTTACGATTTTCATATTTTTCCAAGCAATAATTTTGCTGTAATTCCATTTCGAGATAGTAATTCAACCAACGCAATTGACATACAACTTGTTAACACAAAACTAATCAACACAAGAGTGCCTATTGGTAGCGATGTAAATGTAGCTACAAGCCAATGTGACAAAAGGATTATCATAGTAAGATAAATAGCATACAATCCTAAGGATATTTGACCAATATAAGCCGTCCCATTAGAGAGTACCTGTTCCATTCAAAAGCAAAGGACAAGTACTCCAGATAGATTTCCACAAATGCTGTAGCAAAACGATATGAGTATTGTAAGTATGAAAGCCGGAATATAAGGAACATTAAAAAAAGGCAATTCATGCATATTCCAGAAGCTTGCCATAGCAAAACAAACAACAGCAACATCACAGTTTTGGTCTTGACAAGTAAACCGCCATACTTGTTTACAATAATAACCAAATAGATAGAAGACGAAGTAATATGAGATAAACTGGCCCTCAAAACTCGAACATCTGCAAGCACCATCATCAAGACCATTGCAACGGTCGTCAGTCCCGCGACAATCTCTTACTTGATTCTAATCAATCGATTAGCCCACACAACATTAAAATTATACCAACTGCCCAAAACGCTCACAAGAGCCCCAAGAAACCTCCTGACGAGAACATTGTATGGAATAATCCTCTTAGAGATAGAGAACCACCCAATAACCATATGATTACTAGCCACAAAAGGAAGGGAACCAATAGCTAGTGAGTTCTTCTTTCACAGATATTTATAATTTCTGATATGGGGAGGAGATTTTTGAAGAGCGGAAATTGACAAAGCCACTAAGGTCCATAAATACTGACATGTGGAATAAATCAAGTTCCATATATAATTTGATCCACACTCCCCGTCTTTAAGCAATACTGAATTACATGTCCAAAAACAACAGCAACATCAGCCATCTTTTGAGTGAGTCTATCCAGATTAATCTCTGTTTACTCATAACGCAATATACTTATCTACAACCTTTCTGTTTACTCTTACGAAATCAAGTCTATCTTGCAAGTTCTCTCTTGTATTGTCCGTATAAATTTTCGCCATTACATCAGCTATTGTATCAGCTGCCTCCTGTGGATTACGACTTATGATAGCACTATTCTGAAGACCATCCAACTGCTTTGCAGCATCACCTACCTGCACGCTGAATACCGACTTGCTAAGAGCCAATGCCTCACGAATGATATTTGGCGACCCCTCTTCATCGCTTGTCAACAACAGAAACTCACACGCATTAATGTAATGAGGCACCTCTTGAGGCTTCACTCCACACATGATGAGCAATGAGTAGTTGCCACCCAAGTACGTAACAATGGCTTCTGCAATATCACGCCTCTTAATGCTGGTATTGCTAACATCAGAAAAGAGCACATATTTCTTTCCTTTATCAAGACCGAGATACTCGATTGCTTCGTCTTTAGCAACAGGAAAGAACGCGCTATAGTTCACGCCCAACGACTGAACGAAACTCTTCTTCTGCATGTGCGAGGCCAAACATTTTGGCACATAATCCATCATCTCGGCAGCCACAAAACCACATCTATCAAACAATCGGATGCTTAGAAATGACGCCTTCTGATTAAGCCAAATCTTCAGGCGTTCTTTCCATCCTTTTGCAGTCTTCAATGCCCTGGCATGAATGTCGGTTCCATGAAAGGTGATCAATTTCTTAGCACCCACTCCTATCAAAGCAAGCCATATTATTAAGGCATATACACCACCAAAGTGGATGTGCACCACATCATATTCTTTTGCAGATAAACGAATTTCCCGAAGGGAAAATAGGCTATTACTGAAAGGTAGGAACTCCACCATCTCTATGCGCTCGTCTTGTTCCAGAGCATCCCGCATTCGGTACATGATAGGATTACCAACTCCCCAAGCATTCTGCCTCTGATTTGAAACTAAAAGAACCTTCATTATTATTCCAATATCTTCTGAATTGATTTCTTAACAAATGCCAGCCCTTTGCAGAAAGGATTCTTCTGCTCGCGTGCCCATCTCTTGGCGTACTCATCAAAGATGGACTCACCGGTGAGCTGATACATTGCCTGCATCTGCGCCACATGTAGGTTGTGATAAAATGGACTGGCAATCAAACCATCGAAGCTATACATGCTCCAATACGAGTTCTCAAACTGAGGTAAGATATTGATCAGTGTATTCTGCGTTCTTTCCAATGCCTCCTTATACTTACCCTTATCACCTGTTGCAAGCACATAGTCATACAGCCCCCACCAAGCAAAGATAAATCCGTTCATCACCACCCCCTTGAAAGTGTATTCCATGAGGAAAGCGTCATCACCCTCATATTTGGTAGTACCACCATCCTCCAACGGCAAGAGCATGAAGTCAATCGCCTTCTTGGCAGCATCCAGATACTGTTGGTCATGAGTGTGAATGTATGCACGCACTAACAAAGAAGCTCCTTCACCTTGCGCCATAGCTCCGTATGGAGTGTCTGGACAATAGTGTGAGAAGTTGTTCCATCGCCCTTCGTCATCCTGTTGCACTAATGTCCACTCCACACACTGCATGAACTTGCAGTCGTAACGTTTATCCTTTGTCTGAAGATACAAGTCGTAACAGCCAAAACCATACTGAAAGATAGCCACAGGGAAATACGTAAACTTGCCACCCTCCAGATTGAGCTTGGGTAACTCGTCACCATCCAACAGTTCTGGTATCTTCATCACCTTCTCTGTCATGTTATTGTAGTACCCACGGACCTCACCCTTTGCAAAACACTTACCTATATCTTGATTCACATGCCACACGCTCTTGCCTGTAAGCATAAGATACCAACGTTTTATTTGATACATTGATAGAGCCATTATAATAGTTTCATGTATGTGAGCCCTTCCTCACCTCTCGTCCTATAGAGTTCGAAACCATTACGCTCGTAATAGCGTCGTGCCCTTAGGTTATCTGTTTTCACAGATAGGAGACATAGCTTACACCCATGAGTCTTCATGGCAGCAAGGTACGCCTCCATCATACCTTGTGCATACCCTTGTCCACGACCTTCAGGTACTACACATACGGAGAGAAGATCACCACGCTGGTTATTTAATATGTGTTCATATTTATCGTTAACTACTGTCCAGTCGCTCTGTGATGGCTTATGCTTCAGGCGTGCCAATATTTTGTTCCATGTCTGCTTGTTGCCTGTCAGCATCAAGAGGGCGTTTTTCCAAAGCACACTGATTCTGTTGTGCTTCATAAAGTTCTGCATCTGGTCGTCCTTATCCATATAGTAACCCATGCAGAAGCCTACGATTCCTTTCTCCTCATCATCTGCCACCCAAAACAATTCTGGATTATCGTTCAAATACTCTAAGTAAAAGGAAATTAGCAAATTACCCCCCCCAATAACATTCTGATACACAGCTAATTGCGATGAGTAACTATCTGGAAAACAAATGCTATGTACCTTTGCTATCGCTGGTAAGTCTTGTATAGTTGCTTGTCTGATCATAATCGAATTATTTGAAACAGCTCAACAAAAGCTCTTTGTCAAACATGCTGTACTTATTCTCAATATTCTTTAATTCTGCAGCCTTAATCATGCAGTCAGCCAAAGCGTCAGGATCTTCAATGTTACAGTAATAGCCATTAGAACCTTGCTGAATAATATCTTTGATAACTGCCACACAAGTAGTACTTGCAACAGGTCGATTGAAGCACTGAGCCTCCAATATTACATTAGGGAAACCTTCCATTCGCGAAGGAAGCACAAACACATCACAATGCTTCAAGAATGAATACGGATTGCTTTGGAATCCCCAGAAAGTAAATTCTGATAGACTTTGGGCTTTTGCTATGAGTTCTTGTGCATAATCGGATGTATTGCGTCCAACGATATTCATATGGGCATTAGGGATGGCAGCTTTCACCTTAGGCCAAGCAGACTCCAATACATCAATACCTTTCGAATAGGCAATATTACATACATTCAAGAAATTGACTTCACCTGGGCGGAATGGATTCTTTGAGCCCTCTGCAGACGCACGAACGTAATCCACATCAACTGGATTGTTGATGGCAACGACTTTGTCATCTGGTAAACGATAGTACTCAAGGAGCTGATTACGCATCTCTACATTCTGAGCAACGATGATCTTTGCCGACTTAAGCAACCACTGATTGATGAACTTAATAACTATCATCTTGAGTCCGGCAATGCCCTTAGAAAGCTTGTTCTTAGGCATATTCGGAATACGTACTACTATAGGACGCTTTGTCATCTTTGCTGCAAGTATACCTACTATGCTGACATGTTCCCGACTTGAGAAATAGATGCTATCTGGATGAGCTTTCATGAATGCTATCAACTTAGGGATTGCATTCAGTACTCGTCCGCATTCCAAGCATGTCATCTTAAATTCTGACTCTATCCAATCAAGCATCTCACCCACGCGAAACCCGAAGTTCACGAACTCAACATTATACCCCTCTTTGCATAAAAGGCGCGCTATGGTAATAGAGACACGTTCTGCTCCACCGGCAGAAAGGTCTGGGAGAAGAAAATATATCTTCATAATTACTTTTTTACGAAATGGCTATCATCTAAAGAGAGTAAGTACTTCTTCTTTTCAGCAGAGGACATTCCCTTAGAGTGAACGTTAAACTTTTCGTTCCTGGCAATATAATCATCAATAGTACACAGAATCTTTGCTGGATTACCTCCTACCACAGAATGTGGAGGCACCGACTTAGTAACAATACTGCCGGCAGCCACTAGTGAGCCTTCTCCGATAGTAACCCCTGGCATAATTTGGGAATAAGCCCCTATATAGCACCAATCCTCAATTGTCACTTTGCCAAACACATCAAAATCAGGTATTACCTTCCTAATAGCATTACCTCCGCCATGAGTATGTATGGATACACAACGTGTAATCTGGACATGATTTCCAATTGTTACCAAGTAGGGCTCTGAACTCCAATCCCTAATAGAAATGGTTGTATAATCGCCTACTTTAACACCAAGATGCTTTGCATAGTTAATCGGTGATGCAAAGTATCTCCAGTATATAAGTTTAAAAAAATTGAATGGATTCATCGAAGTTTTGATTTTAAGAAACTAATTACAAAATTTACAAACAAAAAGAGTCTTTTATACAACAGATTTTTTTGTACTATTCTTAAATCAATGACCTCTAGCGCATCGCATTGATTATAAGTATGCACTCCACTAAACTTGTTTTTGAGGTCAATGTTTAACATATCCACAGTCAATTCACATAACTGCTCTTCTTGAATCTCCAACGGGTTAAATACCTCCCAAAAGATTGTAGATTTTCCATATTCTCCATCTGGGCAATTTTGTCCCGGTCTTATCAATTTGCCATTATGGCTAAACAGCAGACCTGCGTTTCTAATGCCGTCGTCAGAACATGTACCACCTTCTTTTATCTTTGATAATTCCAGACTATTAGGGTCAAGCTCAAACAGAACATTCTTAGCAATGCAGGTAGAGTTGACCAACTGTGATGCTAAAAGGTATGTTTTACCCTCCTTGTGAAATACAATCGTGTCACTTGAATCGAAGTGCTCTAACAACACTTTCTTGCGAACCCATTTATAAGGATATGACTCACACTCGTATAAAACAATATTATGTTGGCTTCCTGATTCTGGTATCATATATAAAATATCGTTCATCTCGAAAACACATGGAAAAGAAAGGTGATAAGGTTCCTCTATTACTATTTTAGGTTGTGAGAAACCACTTCCGTCATATTCCGAGACGCCTATTACCCCCTTATTTATCTCCTCAATAAATAATTCAAAGAATAATACCGTCTTGTTTTCAAATGAAAAAACGAAAGGATCAGCCCCCCATAAGCCAGACTGTAACTTCAACAATTCGAACTTTGTACCCTTATCAAAAAGAATATCCGACGAACGATCACGATACGCAATCATCCATGACATATTTCGAGCAGTTCTCTGCCAGTAGTAATTTATCTTCGACATAATGAGATACTTTCATTTAGGTAAGACTTTGACTCCTCAATCCATGAAGTGAGATTCTTGTAAACAATACTTCCATCAATAATATGGTCTTCAAAATTAAAAACAGACCAATCAGTATCGTAAGGCACAATCTTGTTATAAACAGACGCCTTTCCTAACATCGCTTTATATCTTTGATCTCCTATGAACCGCTCCTCTTCCAAAGAGAAAACTTTCTTATTATAAATTATTCCTAAGGCACAACCATGGAATGAATTTGTAACCACATAAGACGCATTAGAAAGTAAAGACAAAAATTCTGCTGGTCCGCTGCCGCTTTCTTCACGGCCAGTTATTGAGAGCTTCTGCTTGCAAGTCTTTACTATTATTGTAGGGATATCACTTTCCTTTGACCTTATCCACTGGATTACCTGCCTAATATTTGGATTATCACTCATAATGTAGCAGAAAATGTAACGTTCTGGCAACTTGAGTGAGTTTTCATAACTTTTCCAATCTTCTTTTGATAATAGAAACACAGGATCCACAGAAACAAAAGTTTCTATTCCATATTTTGACTTTAGGTATTCGGCAACAGTGTCTTCTCGTATAGACAATCTGTCATAGCTCCTTAATAACCTTATCAATTTTTCCTCATTATCGCCAGATAAACCACTCATCCCAAAACTAGTAGAATACGAAATTTTGTAGTTTTTGACATTTGGAAGAAAATAGCCTTCTGACTGATTTGTCAAAGAAAGATTAAACAATTGATCACTACCTGAGATTGCGACAGTATAATTCAAGGTTGCATCAAAGAATTCATTATCTCCAGAATAGTGATGTTTAGAGAGCTTATAGTGTTTATTCCAAAACTTCGCAAATGCAGTTGCCTTAGTCTTTGAATTCAGATAATACTGGTAGTTTAATAATTTCTTGGGCAAAGACAGGAGTTTCTTAAGGGTAGAATGTTCGCAGGTATTCGATGCCATAGGTTTGTTCATCGAATAATCGATAAACTCAACCTCATACCCTTGAATTACTAAGTATCGAAACAATCCTAACGCCTGAAATGTCGCCCCATAATTTGGTATATTATGTATTGTAATAATGCCACAACGAATTTTTGCCGCCATATCTTTATTTTTTGAAGAGTGGTTTAATTTTTCTGTGAACAAAATCACGGATAGCATATATGCCTTCTGCAATCTTACTTCGAAATACTACACCGTTGTATATCACTTCTTCTGTACTGCCGTAACGCTTTTTGTACGCCAAATCACCGCCTGCAAGATAAAGTTCGCGATATCCTTTTTGTATCAGTCTCGTCAAATAGATGTCATAGAGAATCTGACCACAAGAAAATTTTGAAAACTGAGTATCGTAGGTCAAATTTTCAATATAAACGATTGGACATTGTTCGCATGACAATAATATGGCACCTATCACGTCCCCAAGATACAAAGCATACACATTACTGACATGATACTTATTGAGATATTCTTCTGTAGACAAATGATAGTCGATGTTATGCGTTACTTCTTTTAACTTAAAATAGAAGCTAATAATGTCCGAGGGGCAATCTTCGGTAGTGTATTCTTTAATCTGGTATGACCCAAATGTTTTTGTCAGAATATCTTTTTCTCGCTTAATATTATATCGACCTTTCTTTGAAAGACGTGCTCTTAAGTCTTCCTCATTATCAGGAAGTGTTATTCTGAAATGATTCTTAGGGAAGGCCAATCCTGTGCCAATTAGCGCATACTCATAGCGTATTGTTGAAACAAATGAATATGATTGAAAAATCGCTTTCTCGACTTCAATTAGGATATTCTTGGGAATATCCATAAGCCATATTCCAAGATAGCATTCTTTATTGATAAAGGCTGCCATTATATTATATGACATGTTGCCTTCTGACACTTTAATCAAACAGCTTTTAGTAGCCCATAAGTCGCATCTGTTGTAGATCATATTTGGGATAATACAACTTTTGCCAGATCCATTATTGAAAAATTCAACTTTCATTTTGAGTTATATATTTTATCTATTTCAAAACTGATAGTTTCTGCTTTATAGTCCGAACAATCGTAGTGTTCACGGCAACCACCAGACTGCTCAAAGTCATGCATTATAGAATTAGCCCATATGCAGGGATCATCTTCGATGGATAAGTATCTTACCCCCCCTGCGTTTGCTTCCTGAGGAATTACATCTGAAGCAAAACACCTCAAACCCATGGATTGAGCTTCAACCAGAACAATTGCAAAAGACTCAGTCCTTGAAGGTTGCACAAGATAACATGCCTGTGACATTAGCAATGGGATATTGGAGGTCGCTGAATGGAATTCTACATTTCCTTTGAGAGAATTCGATTCGATATAGTCATTTAACAGCAAGTCATATCCTCCGTAAGCCTTTCCCACAAAAATGAGACGTGCATTCTTGTAGCGTTTAACGATGTGATACAGTATTTTTGCACTGTACAATTGATTCTTTAAATTACTAATGTTTCCAACCTGTATTAAAACTGGGCAAGAGAAAGAATTCTCATCATAATCAGTCTGGCTGAATACAATAGAGTCAAATGGATTCTTTATGATAAAATAACTGCCAAAAAATGAACTATCACATGCCAATTTCGAACAACCTATTTGATGTGTTGCATTCTTATTAATTATCTTCTTTAAGAAATCATTCTTTACCCTAAAAAAGTAATTGTTATTATGATCATCGAATATTACATGCGCTTGCGATATTCGAACTGGCACATTCATCTTTTTTGCCGCCTTCAGAGCGAACGTACTTTCAATGCCATTATGGCAATGAACGACATCATATGGCCCCCTATCCTTCAAAATTTTCTTTAAGTAGAAATACCCTTTTGTAAAGCGTAAAAATTTTTCTCTTTGCTTGCCTAATCTCGAACTTCCTCCACCATAATACATTCGAAAAATCTGCCCGCCATACGACAAAAACTCTTCATCATAATCTCTTTTGTCTTTAGAAAAGACAACTATATCAAAAGAATACGTATTGTGCAGACACCTGAGATAATTCATTATGACAGTTTGAATACCACCTCTATTTAATCCTCCTTGAGCTATGATTAAGACCTTTTTCATTCTACTGCGTAATAAGATTTTTTAAGTTGGAAAATATAAACATAAAATGCCATTAGGAAAAAATAGTAGATTTTGGAGTAGTAAGAAACAAGTCCATAGTCTGCCAACACTATACTAACAAGCATAATGACTAGTATTTTTCCGCCATCTTCCTGCAAGCCTCCATAATTTTTTGTTAACCAGAAAGAGTTGAAGAACATTCGGTAATACAGCCAAAAACCTATTGCACCTCCGTTGGCCAAAACTTCTGCAAAATTATTATGAAGATAACAATCTTCCCCTAAAACCTGTGCATCAATGATATGAGCATTTCCCATTCCTATTCCAACAATAGGGTTCTCCAAGAATATAGCATACCCAAGGTTTGCCATTTCTTGCCTGATCATAGCAGAATGGTCGACTTCACCTGTTCCGATAATAAGTGCTATCAAGCCCTCCATTCTTTCATTAAGACCTGCAAAGATTGACATTTGCGATATAACTAAGACTAATACAACCAACAATACTATTGTTGTTATGAATCTAAAAATGAGAGACCTTATAGACGAAGCATCTGCTTTAAGCATATATACAGCCAAACTACCCAAGACTAAAATGACCATTGCTTTTCTGCTACCACAGGCAGCCAAAACCATTATAATAGGTATATCCATTAATAAGAGCCAATATCTTTTTTCATAGATGAAATAATAAACACTCAAGATAACTGAGAAAGCACACAAAAGACCTATTGCATTAACGTTATCAAATGCAGACTCTAATCTATAACCTCCCATAATGACAAACATAATATGCCCCACTCCATAGAACAATATCGCATACACTGAAATTATGAAGCCACCCCACATAATTGATTTCAGTAATTTGTTGAAACCGTCTTCTAACGTTGTATAAACCCAAAAGAATATTGATATACATACAAGTATTTCCATTATTGTGGTTCCTTTTTCAATAGCCTCTTGGGAATTTAGAGCCCACAAGGAAGAGAGTAAACAAAAAACGCCAAACAAAAATACGGAAGAGTGGAAACTTGTAAAGCAGATATCATTTAGCCCTTTACGATGTATTTGAAGGACAAGGATAATTGCTGTTACAATTAGCAATGATAACGAACTCCAGGCAGAGGTGTTAAATATACTGAAGCAGGCATACAAAGCTGTAGTTAACAGACAAATCAACTTCTCTGAAGTACTACTTTGATTCATGACGTATGATTGATTTAACTAATTTTTTTAATTGAGTTATACGATAATTGAATCCAAGATCTCCATATTTCTTAGCAACATACAAGAAACCATACCTAGTATAATCATGAACAAACTGATCATGTTTAGGATTCTTAATCGTTGGATGAACAAGTTGCGGCTGAATACAATCAGCAGTTTTACATTTTTGTAGGAAATGTGATTTGGAAATACCATCAATTATATTAGCACCTATGCAGGTATTAACCAACAACAATGAGATGCCTTTATCATCGTTGAATTTTTCCGAAATATTGTGCCATCCCCAAAAATCACCGATTGTTATGTCTGACACTCTTCTTAGATTTGTAAATGGGCAGACATTACAAGACTCTCGGATTGTATAACCTCTAAAATAGAGATAATTAGACGTTTGGCCATATTTAACAACTCCATTTGAAAAAATGAATCGTTGCAGATTAGTATTCCAGCCACAATTCTTGTCTCTAAAACAGGTTTGGATTATTTGGCTTTTATGTTTGCCTTGCACGTACTTCAAATAATCTCTCCATACTGCAGGTGATGGCACTCCGTGACAAATAATGTCTATAGTAATAAGATTTTTCTGATATCGAGTCGGCAAATAAGACTTTAAGCCTGCCACTTGACATGCTGTTCCTGAAAACAGAACGACATTACCAGCCTTTAGATCGGTTAAAATCATTGAATATACCGAACCTAAATCGCTTTGTACATACTTCGAGAATCTAATTTCATCAAGCTGCTCTAAACTAGTTACTCTTTTGTGTTGTACATTGAGGTCATCGCTAAAACCTGCTCCATAGACAATACCTTCTCCTTGTATAATGTGACTAGCAATCGCATAAAAAGCTCCACCACTTTGACTCTTCATAAGCTCGGACTCATCACTAAAGCGAAATGCATAGGCGATTTGATCGAACCCATCAGAATAATCTTTGTATTCTTTATTGAATTGACAAACTCTATCACATAAACCACAGTTAACACACAAGTCCTCATCTACAGAAGGATATATAAAACCAAGTACATCTGGCTTCATCTTTATTGCGTTGCGTGGACAGATGTTAACACAAGCAGTACACCCACAACAATTTGACTTATCAATAATACTAACCATTTTCTTTATAGATTATCTGCGACGCAAAATCACTGTGATTTTCCTTTTTATGAATTCTCTTTCTCCTACGTTGACTCCAACAAAGTACACTAATGAACATAAAGATAATTCTGTAACACCTAAGTTAAAAAGGAAACTAAGTAATCCTATTTCACAGAAACTTGCTATTATATACGATATGCTTATACAGATTAACATGATAACCAGACATCTCATAACAGTACTCAAAAAAAATTCACGCACAGGAAATTGAGTCATTAAACGAAGCATTGAAACTCTCAAAAATAAAGCTCCAATTGCAAAGAAAATAATCGAGAATTGTGCTAATTCTGGACTTCCACCACAATAAAGAATAAACCATGCAACAGGGAAGTTGAGCAAATTAAACAACCCTACAACTATCTGGTATCGCTTGATTTTTCCAGTAGCCAGCATGAGGTATACAAGAGGTGATGAAAATGAATCTATGAGCGAGCATATAAGGATAATCTGAACAAAAGTAGCCGTATGTGCTGGAACTTCCTTAAGCCACAACTGTAAAACAAATTCCGTTTCAGTAATCAGAGGTACAATCATAGCAGTCAAGAGAAGAAATGCAAGGCGACTGCTTCTCAATACTAAATCATGCGACTCGTTGACATTGTTGCTTGCATACGACTTAGTAATTTGAGGTTGCACAGCTACATAAAAATTATGAGAGAACTTTATAACAACTGCTTGAACCTGTGTTGCAAGACCTCTTGCTGCATTGATAACAGGACCATTGAAGACGTTAAATAAGATATTAATACCTTGGTCGCGGAGAAGTCCAGATATGCTACCAATGAAATTCCACCCTGCAAAGCCGAACATTTCCTTGAAAAGTTCCTTGTCAAATGTCCATTTGAATGAACACTCTTCGAAATGTTTCTTGCAATAGAAGTTGTAAATCGTTCGAGTGATGAATGCCACAAGGCACATGAACGCTCCATACACGATGAGTTCATCGAATGGAGAGTACATTACCATAAAAGCAATAGCAAGATTAGCACACCCCTCAAATATACCAATATATGCGAATGCACCCATTCGCTCGTGAGCAATGAGAGCTGCATTATAAGGTGTACTCCACAGATTGAGAACAAAAGTAATCAAACCAAACTGGAGCACCCAATTTGCAGCCACCTCTCTTCCTGCGGGTATGGTCATGTGTGTATTTAGGAACCATACGCCTACAGCCTCTACAAGCAGTACGACAATAATAGCAAGTGATATCTGTATGATAATAGCTGTGCTAAATACTTTCTTTAATTTGTCCTTGTCACCTTGACCAAGTACAAATGTGATGAAACGACTGATAGCCCCAACAATGGAAGATGAGATCATTGAGAACATGGCGATAAAGCCAGCTACGGCATTATAGACACCATAATCCTCTACACCAAGAGCCTGAAGAATGACTCTTGAAGTATATAAGTTTACCACCATCAGGAAAAGCATCCTGATGTAAAGCATTAAAGTATTTTTCGCTATACGCTTGTTATTTGTTACTGTATCTGACATTTACTGAATATTAACTTGTTAACTGATAATTTGAGATAAATATAAGTACGGAACGTTGAATCCGTAATTCTGCACGCTTCATGATTACCGACGACCTTAAAATTAAGGAAGGACTAAAAATTGTTATACCAAATCACATTTAATCTGAGGTCGAACATCATTTTCTACTTCTCAACAATGCTTCTCGTTACATCTGCGACTGCTTCTCCCTGAAGGGGGGGCTTGAAAAACAAATACTTGGATTAACATGAAGAGTTTCGTCATCTTCAAGTAAAGCAATAAGAAGTTATTGTACCTCTTTTTCTATGTCGTATGAGATAATGGCTATTGAAGAATCCATATAAATACAGTAATTCTATGTTTTTAGTAGGCAGAGAATTCGATCCGCAGCTTTATGCCATTTGCCAGCTTATGGGGAATTGCTACTTTACAATTACCTTCTCCAGATATTCAGCAAAATTCACCTTTCGAACATCAACAGCCACATTGTCGGTAGCAACCTTTGCCATATCGTACTGGAGGATGAGCCACATGCACTCTACGTAATCCTTGACATCCCCCCAGTTACGGAGAGAGTCGAGATTACCAAAGTAAAGGCAATTCTGCTTACCCTGAACAATGCGTACGACTGCAAGGGTAATCTTGCGGGTTACGAAGGTCTCGCCTCGACGCTCGCTCTCGTAATTGAAAAAGATGCCTAAACAGCAAAACATGTCATAAGTCTCACGATACTCCTTCACAATCCAGAAGCCATAAAGCTTTGCAACCACATAAGGACTGTAAGGGGTGGAAAAGAGTGTTCTCGTTTTGAAGAACCTCCTTCACCTTGTATAATATAATCAATTAGGGAAAATGAATAGTTTTTATTTGTTTTATTGGGAATCATTGAATAATGAATCCACGTCCCCTAATACTCTAGTCTCTACGGAATACGTCTCTTGTATATACTTTCTCTTCAACATCACTTAAACAATCATCGAAACGATTGGCAACAATAGCATGAGATTGCTTCTTGAATTCATCGAGATTGTTGACTACTTGCGAGCCAAAGAATGTTTTGCCATTTTCGAGCGTAGGCTCGTAGATGATCACCTCTGCACCTCTGGCTTTGATTCGCTTCACGATTCTCAGGATTGCAGACTAGCGGAAGTTATCGCTACTGCTCTTCATGGTCAAACAATATACTCCAATGATACCCTTGTGCTCTTTGCTGCTATCCCACTGACCGTTCTCACTATAGTAACCAGCCTTGTGAAGGACGGCATCTGCAATATAATTTTTACGAGTGCGATTACTCTCTACAATTACTGACATCATACATTGTGGAACGCTCTCGTAATTAGCAAGAATGCTTTGTATCTTTTGGAAAACAGTAGCCGCCATATCCAAATGACGAATTGTTATAATAGATGCCAATACGCAGGTCGAGACCTACTCCAAGAGATGATAGCCTGCATGTCTAGTCCCTTAATCTCTGCGTATGTGTCAAGCTCGTTGAAATAGCTGACACGAAGGGCGAGATAGGTATTGGTAAATTAACTTAACCGCCTCGGCTTCCTTCATGCTTATGAAGAGAGTATCGATATTCTCCTTGATAGCTCCTTCCTGAAGGAGAGCAGCAGAGGTCTTTGCATAATCTTCTGCATTTAGATTGCCAATAACTGCTATAGCTGCATTCTCTTTTCTCTTCATCCCATATCTTTTCTTGATTAGAAAGAAATACTTTAGGATAGCCTACAATGATTCTTGATGGCCAAAGGCTATCTTCGAGAGCCTTGCTTTCACGAAGAAACTCTGGAGAGAAAAGAAGATTGAACTTCTTATCCTTGAGGGAAGGATCTATCAAAAACTTGAGAGCGTACTTGACATATAATGAGCGAGTGTAACCTACAGGGATGGTTGACTTGATAACCATGACTGCATTAGGATTAACGCTAAGTACTAGGTCTATAACGTCTTCAATATGGTGTGTATCAAAAAAATTCCTAACAGGATCGTAATTGGTTGGAGCTGCAATGACCACAAAATCTACGTCTTTATAAGCAGATGTGCCATCGAAGGTAGCAGTGGGATTAAGTTCTTTTTCTGTAAAAAACTTCTCAATATAATCGTCCTGAATAGGAGAAATACGATTGTTTATCTTCTCTACCTTTTCAGTGATAACATCAACAGCTGTGACCTTGTGATGCAGTGAAAGCAATGTTGCAATACTCAACCCTACGTAGCCAGTGCCAGCTACTGCAATCTGTAAATCCTTGAAGTCCCTCAATCGTTGTAATTTCATTTTTCGTTAGTACCATAGTATTTGGCGTACCATTGAGCGAAAGTCCCTAAACCATCACGCAAACTTGTAGATGGCTTGAAACCGAAGTCTTCCTCCAACGGAGTAGTATCAGCGTATGTTACAGGAACATCGCCTGGTTGCATTGAAACAAGTTTCTTGTGTGCTTCGAAATCATAATCGGCAGGGAGCACCTTGGCGGCGATGAGCTCCTCCTGAAGGATGGTGACGAAGTCGAGAAGGTTCTCAGGAGAGTTGTTACCGATATTATAAACCTTATAAGGAGGGATAGGAAGCTCATCCTCACCATTCTGCTTCTCTGGTGCGTGTTGCATAATGCGTACTACCCCCTCAACAATGTCATCAATGTAGGTAAAATCACGCTTACAGTTACCGTAGTTAAAGATCTGAATAGTTTTACCTTCACGAAGTTTGTTGGTGAACCCGAAATACGCCATGTCCGGACGACCTGCAGGACCATAAACAGTAAAAAAACGAAGGCCTGTTGAAGGAATGTTGTAGAGTTTTGAGTATGCGTGAGCCATCAACTCGTTACTCTTCTTGGTCGCCGCATAAAGACTGACCGGGTTGTCAACCTTGTCATCAGTTGAGTACGGAACTTTCTTGTTACTTCCATAGACTGATGAGGAAGATGCATAAACTAAATGCTCCACCTCATGATGACGGCAGGCTTCAAGGATATTATAGAAACCTATAAGATTACTTTGGATATAAGCATCAGGATTGGTGATACTATAACGAACCCCAGCCTGGGCTGCAAGATTTACGACAACGGAAATTTGGGTTTCAGAGAAAATTCTCTCTACCACATCCTTGTCAGCAATTGAGGCACGAACAAAAATCCAGTCACGGTTTAACGACTCTATTTCCTTGAGACGTTCATACTTGATATTGACATCGTAATAATCGGTGATGGAATCAATACCGATTACCTTAATATTTCGGAAATCATGGAAAAGACGCCTGACAAGATTACTCCCTATAAAACCGGCAGCACCTGTTACGAGCACTGTCTTTCCATCCAGCTCTACATTATATGGCAACATGGTCAGTCCCTTCTAAAAATATCACGTGTATAAACCTTGTCTGCCACATCTTCCAAATTGTTGTCAAAACGGTTGGCTATGATAGCCTTGCTCTGCGCCTTGAATCCGGCAAGATCGTTAACGACCCTGCTGCCAAAAAATGTAGTCCCATCCTCAAGCGTGGGTTCATAGATGATCACTTCCGCACCCTTTGCCTTGATACGTTTCATTATACCTTGAATGGCAGACTGGCGGAAATTGTCAGAGTTCGATTTCATGGTCAGACGGTATACACCGATGACACAGGCATGCTCTTTGGATACATCCCATTGTCCGTTCCCTGTATAATAGCCCGCCATACGGAGTACCGCGTCGGCTATATAGTCCTTACGGGTCTTGTTTGACTCCACGATAGCGGACATCATATTCTGGGGAACATCCTGATAGTTGGCAAGGAGTTGCTTGGTATCTTTCGGCAGGCAGTAACCGCCATAACCAAATGAGGGATTGTTATAATGTGTCCCGATACGAGGGTCAAGACCTACGCCCTCAATGATGGCTTTACTGTCCAATCCTTTCATTTCAGTGTATGTGTCAAGTTCATTGAAATAGCTGACACGGAGAGCCAGGTAGGTGTTGGCGAAGAGCTTGACTGCTTCAGCCTCTTTCATGCCCATGAAGAGTGTATCAATATTTTCTTTGATAGCCCCTTCCTGCAAAAGGGCGGCAAATATTTTAGCTGCTTCCTCCAACATAGTGACATCCGTAACGGAACAGATCGCCTCATTTTCTTCCGCAAACTCCGGACGATCGATGATCTTCGGATAACCTACGATGATACGGCTCGGATAAAGGTTGTCATAAAGAGCCTTGCTTTCACGAAGGAACTCCGGTGAGAACAGCAGGTTGAACTTCTTTACTCCTTTTTGGGCGTACTTTACATAAAGGTTACGGGTATAACCCACAGGAATCGTTGACTTGATGACCATTACGGCATCCGGATTCACCTCAAGCACAAGGTCGATAACCTCCTCCACGCGGCTCGTATCGAAGTAATTCTTCACAGGGTCATAGTTTGTAGGAGCAGCTATTACCACAAAGTCGACATCAGCATAGGCTGACCTCCCATCCAAAGTGGCAACAAGGTCAAGTGGCTTTTCAGCCAGATACTTCTCGATATAATCATCCTGAATAGGGGAAATCTTATTATTCAGTTTTGCCACCTTTTCTGGGACTACGTCCACGGCTGTTACATGATGATATTGGGATAGCAATGTCGCTATGCTCAATCCTACATAGCCTGTACCAGCTACTGCAACCTTAATGTCTTTGAAATCACGCATATTTTTTGATTTAGTTTTCCAATATTACAGATTTAGCATCTAGTATAAAACCTGTTATTCTTTGTTTCCATGTTTTTCTCCATATCCATAGCCATAACCGTAACGCTTGCCATAGCCATAATACTTGCCATATTTACCGTAGCCATAATAATAGCCGTACTTCTTTTTCTGAAGATCCAAGCCGTTAATGGCGATACAGAGGTTAGGCAATTTGTTGTTTTCAGAAAGCTCATTGATCAAAGTAAACTCTGCCTTACGGGTATAATCGGCACGGCATACGTATACCGACAAATCAGCAGTACGCCCTATCAGCAAGGTATCAGTTACCATACCCACGGGGGCCGTATCCAGTATCACATAGTCAAAACTAGCCTTCAATGTTTCGATGGCTTTCTCCAAACCGTCACGGGCCAACAGTTCCGTTGGATTGGGAGGAACTGCTCCACCAGGAAGAATAAACAGATTCTTGTTGATATCAGAAGGCTGCACCAAATCCATCAGATCAACAGTTGGATTAGTCAAAAATTGAGTAATACCATGTTCTTTTCTGGAAAGATTGAAAACTTTATTCAATCCCGGTTTGCGAATGTCAAGACCTACTATCACAACCTTTTTCCCTAACAAAGAAAGACTAATAGCCAAATTAGATGATACAAAAGACTTACCTTCACCACTAATGGTAGAAGTCACCAGAATCACATTCTTGCCATTTTCAAGTATAAACTGAAGGTTAGTACGAACATTTCGGAAAGTCTCACTCATCAGATTATTCTGATTCTCAAATACAGCTATAGAACCGGACTTTTCATCTGCTAACGGAATATCACCAATAACAGGAAGCGAGGTTAACTTTTCAACATCAACACGTCCCTCAATTTTGAATTTAGTCAATCCAATCAAATAAATGACACCTACCGGAAGACCTATCCCCAGCAGTAAGGCGGCAAGATAGACCATCATTTTCTTAGGAAAAACCGGATTATTATCTGCTAACGCTTCATCAATAATCTTGGCATTATTTGCAGTAGCTGCCAAAGTGATAGCATTCTCCTCACGTTTTTGTAATAACATCAAATATAATCCAGCCTTGATTTCCTGCTGACGAGCGATACTCACAAACTGACGTTCTTGAGTCGGCGCATCGCTAATACGACGAGAATAACGACTAGCCTCACGGGCTAAATCTTCTTTGGTTATCTGCAATCCTTTCAAAGTAGCATCCAGCGTAGCCTGTACATTGCTCCGCATCGCACGGATACTAGTATCCAAATTTATGATTGTGGGATTATTCTCGGTTGAAGTACGGAGCAAGCGCTTTCTTTCAACCAACATTTCATTATATCTGTCTATTGCACCAGCTGATGCTGCATCCTGTAATCCAATATTACTTGGCAGAACCTCATATTCATTACCTTGCATATAGCGTTGCAAATCCATCACCAAATTGATTTGAGTCTGGTTTTCCACACGCTTCTTTTCATATTCTGCATTACCGGTTAAGGCTATTTGCGCCTCACTGCTCAAATCTGTAATTCCAACGCTACGCTTGAAGTTCTCCAAGTCTTGTTCTGTACTTCCAAGTTCCTTTGAAATAATTCCAATACGTTCATTAATAAATTCTGCAGTTTTTTGGGCTACCTCATTCTTGTCATTATTGGCATTGACATTATACATCTCAAGCAACTTATTTATGAAATCCTTACCACGCCGAGTATTTGAATTTTTCAATGATATAACCACAACAGAAGTCATTTTCGAAGTGGGGGTTATCGACAAGGAATTGGCATATCCTTTTGCTACAGAGAAAGGCCTGTTAATGAAAGCCGTAATATGACGTTCTTTCGTCACGTTTTCCGGGCGAAAAGATGACAGTGTATCATTATTTGCAAAAAAGGCGATTGTACCCTCATCCGTCGGAAATACGGCAGGTAATTTTTCAAATTGTTTCCGATATTCCTTTTCCCCTATTGTAATCTGTACATCCATCGCACCCGTAGGCTGCAAAGTCATACTCACTTCCATCGGATGTGGAAGTTTATCCGCCTCCTGCGGAGTCAGGCTCACCACTACAGGCGAAGTACGGTAAAGTTCCCTACTAGGAAACTCATCTTCATCCTTATAAGTCACAAACAAACCTAAATGATTGACCACCTCTCTTGCTAATGACTTAGAACGTAAAACTTCTATTTCATTGTCTACATTATTTGACGAAGAGACAAAACCATCCAGTCCCATTCTTTCCAGTTCAGAGGACATACTTGCCCCACTACCTTTCTTGTCATCCTTAATCAAAACAGTGGCAGAAGTATTATAAACGGGTGTCGTCAGTCGCAGGTAGCCCCACGCACAGGCGATACAAACAATTACTGAAAACACGAACCAAGGCCAGTGAACCAGACAACGGAAAAGGATTTCCTGAATATTAAACTGTTCTTCAGACTGTCCTATACACTTTTCCTTTTTTTCCTCAATCATACAGTAATACTATTTGAAAATTGTTACTAATAAACTTGCCAATGACACCAAGATAGAGGTAGCTGAGAACCAAAGGCTTGTACTGTTACCGATATCAGAGTTACGCGCTTTCGCCTTGTTCGGAGTCACATAAACAATATCATTCTGCTGCAACCAATAATAAGGGGAAAGAATGGTTTCCGCATTGTTCAGATCCAATGTTATAATCTGCTGTTTGCCGTCAGCGCCTTCACGAATTAGTTTTACATTATCACGAAGCCCCCAGACAGTCATATCACCCGCCATGGCCAAGGCCTCCAACAGATTCACCTTCTCATTATTGATGGTAAAGGTACCGGGACGTGCAACCTCACCCAATACGGAAATTTTGTAATTGACCATGCGGACGGTTACTATCGGAGTCTCCTTGATATAAGGTTTCAACTTTTCTATAATTAATTGTTCTGCCTCTTTCTTTGTCAAACCGCCCACTTTTAATTCGCCTAATACCGGAAAATTGATCTTTCCTTCATTATCCACCAGATAGGGTTGTAGGACAGGCTGAGCTGTCAACTGTGTATTCCCGGTAGCCACACTGCCAGGACTCGCAACAGTCAAATTGAATGGGACAGCCAACTCGGGACTGGTACATGATACCACGATAGTAAGCAAGTCTTTAGGCATTATTTTGGCGTCATACAAATTTTCCTGTTGAGCTGTCTGTTCCACAACTTCCACATCCTGCAAGTAAGGCACCTTTTTGTATGACTGACAAGACGCAAGTAGAAATATCGTAATCAGGCAGGTAAACACATTACGTCCCATGCCTTGTACATTCATATACATGTAAAATGGTTTATTCATAAAATCTTCTAGTTTATTATTCTTTATCTAAAACTTCAAATCGCGGAGAATTTTTTGATTTGAACTCCGGAACTATTTTCTTCATCAACCGCACAGTATCCATGATCTTTACCGCACGCGACAACTTCTCAAACTCTGCATAAGTATCAAGAATATCAGCATATTCATACCGACGAACTTTAGCTATCATGATTTTCTTATTCTCTGTCGGAATCGTATTTTCTTTATCGCTCAACACCTCTTCATACAATTTTTCACCCGGACGTAATCCCGTGAATTCTATTTTGATATCTTCACCCGGACGATAGCCAGCCAATTCAATCATACGAGTCGCTAAATCAACGATCTTGACAGCTTTTCCCATCTCAAAAACAAAGATCTCATTGCCCTCACCCATTGTGGCGGCCTCCATTACCAAACGGCAAGCTTCGGGAATGGTCATGAAGAAACGAATAATATCAGGGTGAGTAACAGTCACCGGCCCACCATTCTCTATCTGTTCTTTAAAACGAGGAATGACAGAACCGTTACTACCCAATACATTACCAAAGCGGGTGGTGATAAATTTGGTATGACCTTTCACTTTTCCTTCACGGATAGCACATCCCAGACTTTGAACATAGATTTCAGCTAAACGCTTGGAACAGCCCATTACATTAGTAGGATTTACAGCTTTATCCGTAGACACCATAATCATCTTTTCAGCACCATATTCCACAGCCATATCAGCCACCTGACGAGAACCGGTCACATTGACAAGTACAGCTTCACAAGGATTTTCTTCCATCAAAGGCACATGTTTATAAGCAGCAGCATGAAAAACAATTTGAGGATGATACAATTCGAATACCATACGAACGCGTTCCTTCACACGCACATCACCAATCACCGGAACAAAATCTATATTCGGATATTTTTTCTCAAACTCAAGACGGACATTATGCAAAGGTGTTTCTGCAGAGTCGAACATGATAAGTTTCTGAATTCCCATCTGCACTAATTGACGGCAAAGTTCACTGCCAATACTGCCTGCCGCACCAGTCACCAACACCACTTTTCCCCTGAATTCTTCTGCAACCTGACGAAGGTTGATATTAATTTCGGCACGGCCCAACAAATCCTCAATCTTAATAGGACGTACCCACTGATGAAAGTTTCCATCAGAATCCGCTTCACTGATAGTAGGAGCTATCAATGTTTTAAGTTCATTGTTTTTACAATATTCCAGAAGTCGTTTTTCTTCCAGGCGGGTATCTTCATAACGGGCAAACAGAATCCCCTTAATTCCGCGCTTCCGCATGATATAATCAACATCCGATTCATTTTCAAAGTAATAAACGGGAAGATCTGCCAATCGGCGTCGGCTGTTATTTTTACCATATACATAAAAACCGGCTACTTTATAATGTGCACTATCCCTAAGACGTAACTTCAAGGCTACACTCTCTTCATTAGTACCATAAATAAGAATACGTGTGTTCTTTTTATTCACCCAATCCAATAAAAAATCATAGACGATTATCAATGATACACGGAAGGTCGTCAAGATCACTAAAGTCAATAAACCATCAAATAGAAGATAGGATATTTTATAATTATATGGCAATTGGGTCTCATATATAACTCCAAAAGAAATAATGACCAAACAGGCAATTTTAAATAAAACGGCACACATGATACGCCAAAGTTCACGTACCTGTGAGAAACGAATTGTATTACGATAAGTATGGAATAATAAAGAGCCCGCAACACTTGCCACCAAAGAAACGCAAGCAAATTTACAGAGCATCCAGTCGGTCATTGGAACATGCGCCATATAATGAATTACCGCATAAGCGACCAACGAACATGATACAGAAATTGCCGTGTCAATACCTAAAATAACCCAATAACTGAAATAATTTTTGCGGACATATTGCACTATGTCCTTCAATGTTTTTTCCATTATAGTATAAATGAATAAAATAATATTTCGAAATTTGATTTATCTGATTGATTATGATCAGTACAAGGACTATGACTACGATTTCCATGTTGGTGTAGCCCAACAGAGAATCCCTTCATCTTTCGATACGTACATACATTTCTACACTATATCTTTTGTAAAGATATAATTCATAATACTTTATGGATTTTTATTTTTGAGAGAGGTCATCGATAAATATATCCACTGTTTGGTTACCGATGTCAGATAGACTGCCTGCTATTTTACAGACTTTCATTACATTTTTGCAGTAAAATCCCCATACCCCTATAAAATAGATTGATTACTCAATCACGTAAATCCCCATTTTCAGATACCGGCTCTACACACCCAGCCGGTATATCTACACATGCACACCCTAACATTGTCAATCGAACAGCAACTTTCGATTTCCCATTCACATGTACTAATTCCCCTTCCAATCCTGCCAATGGTCCCTTGATTACCCGTATTTTCTCTCCCGGAGCCAATGGCGATGTACTCATGCTAATCGTCTCATCCGAGTAGTCGAGCATAAACTTAAATCGCAACATTTGTTGATCAGGAATAACAGCCGGAGTACTCTCCCCACGTAATACCATGTAACGGCTGATAGAAGATAAAGTCAGGACTTCTTTTTGTTCTTGCAGATCAACGTGAACGAAAATCATCATCGGAAGCAGTACCCGGTCGACAATTTTACGGCGGTCGCTCCATTGATGAACTTCTTGTTGAATTGGAAGGAAATTTTCGATCCCCATTTTCGTAAGCCGCTCACCCGTTTTTTTCTCGTGACAAATACGTACGATTGCCACCAACCAACGTTTTGAGCGCGCTACGCTGCTGCCAATCACATCTGTTGGCAGAAGATTTCGATCGTCATTTTTCTTAATGATCATGTATTTTTACCCCTCATTTTTCCATACCCCTTAGGCAATGGATTGAATTCGGTGACAAAGATAGATAAAATTATAAATAGTAAACAAGAAAAAACGCATTCTTTTTTTACATACAAATAGAAATATACAGTTAAGACTATCTTGGACGTGAAAAATCCGCTATCACATTGGTTCTATTCTACCACCCATATTTTATACAACATCCCTAAACAAATCAGGCGCGGAATTTCCGCGCCTGATTTCTATTCTTTCGATTTACTTACCACTTATAATTGATACCGAAGCTAAGCAATTCTTTCAACTGGAAGAAGCTGTCTCCTTCAGTCGGTTTCGAGCTATCGTCAAAACGGGTATGTATATAGAGCTTGGTAGAAAGATAACGGTTCAAAACGAAGTTGAATGTATTTTCCCATTCTACACGTGCCCAATGATAGTTGGTCAGATAATTGAGACGAGACTCTAAAGTTACTGCAGAGATGATGGTCCAGTTCAATGTGGATTGCAACTGGGAACCAAAGTCGTTTTTAGAGCATTTTCCTTTGTCTAAGCCAAACTTTGTTTCGTCTACTTCAGAATTACCGATATAACGCAAGTTATAAGTCAACGGCGCCATAAACACAGAAAGATTAAATTTCTTCTTACTCAATTTATAATCCATACCGACACTGACCGCCAAATCTGCCGGAGACATGAAAGATGAAACCAATTCTTCGCTGTTAGCTTTATATCCATTGAAAAACTGTGTCTTAAACTCGGACGAAATGGTATAATACCAATTCTTGAAAGCTCTCAAACCTAATTTATTATACAAACGAAATTGGTCTGTATTGAACAGATATTTATGGTATTCATCTGACGGAGTGGAAGTCATACCTACTTTAGCTTCCAGCTGGTTCTCAAACAGCACCTTTTCATTGTCATTATAGTTGGCAAAAATCTGAAAAGTGGCTAATCCGGAGAAGTTACTTTCACCTCCCTTATACCAGTTATCCGAAAGGTGGTTCTGGCTAATCTGCAACGATCCGTTACCTCCGGTCACCCACCAGTTCGGCCGACTAATCTTCATATTGGCTTTTCCTACATTATCATCCATATTTTCCGGTTGGAACAGATGGATAACTGTTGCTTTCGGAGATATCTTTGGCTTCACATCATGACGGAATACATCACGACTCATAATACGGTCTTCTGTAGTGACAACTAAGTTCGGATGTTCCAAATAAAGATCCATCAATGCACTATTCACTATTTTTTCGACACGCTGGGTCTTAGTAAATGCCAGGGTATCATAAGGCAGAAGTTCCGCTGTCAGTTGAGGAGTGGTGTCCCATTGCATAGGCTTCCATTCCAATTTCGAATATTGTGCCATCGGAGCATAATAATATGCCAATGGTGTGAACAGGCGGAAATAATCGGGATCAGACGGAATATAACGTGGCGGCACAGACAGGTCGTTCAAATAATCTAATTGCGCGACATACTTATTATATAAATAAGAAACGGTATCCAGTTTCGGAGTCGGCCCCGACATATTCAGTTTGAGCATCAAATATTTCTGAAGCTCCGCCGAAAGCGTATCTGCTTTCACGACTCTGGCTTTTGCCACAACTGTTGAAGATTTAACCGTTTTGGCAGGTTTAATCGCTTCAGGAGCAGGCTGCAGAGAGTCAGTCGGAAGTGGAGAGGGATCGACAGATTCCTGTGCAAAAAGCGATAACGATAAGATTGACAGAATAAACGCTGAACATAAAGTAGTAATTCTCATCATATTTGTCTATGGTTTAGAGTGCAAAGCTACATTATTTTGTTCAGAAATCATAGGATTCTTTTAAAATTGCATTTTTTAATAAAATTGTGGAGACGAAAGACTGTAATCTTCCTCTTTTTTTTATAATTTTGCGGTTTTTAAGTTCGTAAGAATACTACTAAGTAAACAATTATTAAAACAGTTATAGCTGTGGGAGAAACAAAGTATATTTTCGTCACCGGTGGTGTTGCCTCTTCTTTAGGAAAAGGGATCATCTCATCATCCATCGGTAAGTTGCTGCAAGCAAGAGGTTATAATGTAACCATCCAGAAGTTTGACCCGTATATCAACATCGACCCGGGAACATTGAATCCTTATGAGCACGGAGAGTGCTATGTAACCGTAGACGGACACGAAGCCGACCTCGACTTGGGACACTATGAGCGATTCCTGGGTATACAAACGACAAAGGCGAACAACATTACTACGGGACGTATCTACAAGAGCGTCATTGACAAGGAACGTCGTGGAGATTATCTGGGTAAAACGATCCAGGTGATTCCTCACATCACAGACGAGATCAAACGGAATGTAAAACTGCTTGGTAATAAATACAAGTTTGATTTTGTGATTACTGAAATCGGTGGTACGGTAGGTGACATCGAATCACTCCCCTACCTCGAAAGTATCCGTCAGTTGAAATGGGAACTCGGTAAGAACGCTCTTTGCGTACACTTGACCTATGTTCCTTATCTTGCTGCTGCCGGAGAATTGAAAACAAAACCGACGCAACATTCTGTAAAGGAACTCCAAAGTGTGGGTATTCAGCCGGATGTACTGGTACTGCGTGCCGAGCATCCGCTAAGTGACGGACTGCGTAAGAAAGTGGCACAATTCTGTAATGTAGACGATAAAGCCGTCGTGCAGTCTATCGACGCGGAAACAATCTACGAAGTACCTATCCTGATGCAAGCGCAAGGGCTGGACAGCACTATCCTCGAAAAGATGGGACTGCCGGTAGGCGAAACTCCGGGACTCGGCCCATGGCGTAAATTCCTGGAACGTCGTCACGCTGCAGAGACTAAAGAACCGATCAATATTGCACTGGTTGGAAAATACGATTTGCAGGATGCTTACAAATCTATCCGTGAAGCTTTATCGCAAGCGGGTACTTACAATGACCGCAAAGTGGAAGTTCATTTCGTAAACAGCGAGAAACTGACAGATGAGAATGTAGCTGAAGCTTTGAAAGGTATGGCGGGCGTAATGATTGGTCCGGGATTCGGTCAACGGGGTATCGACGGCAAGTTTGTCGCTATCAAATATACACGTACACATGACATTCCGACTTTCGGTATTTGTCTGGGTATGCAATGTATTGCTATTGAGTTTGCACGCAACGTACTAGGATACGCAGATGCCAACTCACGTGAAATGGATGAAAAGACTCCGCACAACGTGATTGATATCATGGAAGAGCAGAAAGCAATCACCAATATGGGTGGTACGATGCGTCTGGGTGCTTACGAATGTGTATTGCAGAAAGGTTCGAAAGCATATCAGGCTTACGGACAGGAACATATTCAGGAACGTCACCGCCATCGCTATGAGTTCAACAATGATTATAAAGACCGATATGAAGCTGCCGGCATGAAATGTGTAGGTATCAACCCGGAATCGGATCTGGTAGAAATCGTTGAAATCCCGACTTTGAAATGGTTTGTCGGTACACAGTTCCATCCGGAATATGGTAGTACGGTACTGAACCCTCATCCGTTGTTTGTTGCATTTGTGAAAGCTGCCATCGAAAACGAAAAAGCAACGGTGAACGGCTAACGCGATACGTGGTAAACAACCGGTAGTTTGTAATTTATATAATTTGTAATTAAAATAAGAATGGATAAAAACACCATCACAGGTCTCGTTCTGATAGGTATATTATTGGTAGGATTCAGTTTTTTGAGCCGTCCAAGCGAGGAACAGATAGCTGCGCAAAAAAAATACTACGATTCTATTGCCGTGGTACAGCAGCAGGAGGAAGCGTTGAAGGCTAAAACGGAAGCTGCACTGGCTAACAGTCAAAAAGAGGTGGCATCGGCTGGCGGTTCTTTTTATTTTTTTTTTTAATGCTGTCTTGTTC
>OAUF01000041.1_pt1 | contig 135160 bp, 133 predicted proteins | sample 1495111 | NCBI WGS metagenome assembly OAUF01 (sample SAMEA2580002, study PRJEB22360) | human gut metagenome | reverse complement strand
AATTTATTAATATATTGATTTACGTAAAAATTTTTTATTTTGTTAGACAAGCCTTGTTTTGAAGAAATGAAGACTACTTTATTTGTATTATCTTTGATTATTAAAATGATGATTGCCATTAAAAATATTTCCGCAAGCAAATGGTTTTCTTGATACAAATACTGGTTCTAATTATCGCTTGGATTTATTAACAGCATTAGCTAATTTTTTACTGGGTTCTCATTTTGGTGATTTATTGAAAAATTAATATAATTTTAATAACTAAATAGACTAATAATTATTGTAAAAGCAAGAGTGATAAGTTTAGCTCTATAGCTAATATCGATTCTTTTCATTTCATGCTCCAATCTTTATTGATAAGCTCCGATTAGTAAAAGAATAGTGATATTGGTGTCTTTTAATAATCTCAATACAGTCATTAAGGGTTTTTAGATCATCATCAAGATAATTAAAATTATTATTTGAAAAAGTTATTTTATGATGATTTAATTCAATAATTAGTTCGTCGTTTTGATTACTATGGCGCAGAGAAAAATTATATAACCTTGTAACCAAATCAATTATCTGTTCACGATTACCTTTGATAATCATCATTTGTGGTTTATAGGATAACTTTATCTTTTTAAAATTCAACACATTAGCACTGTTGTGTACTAATTGGGTGATTAGTTGTGAAATATCTATTTCTTCTATATTTTCTGGAATCGAATCAAAACTCGAAGCTTTAGAATCAGGAGAAACTGGAATTTGTTTTTTTTCAGCAAAGATTATTCCTACTCCAAGATAGATCATCCCTAAAAGGATGAGCGCTAATAAATAGTTATAATAGTGTGTTGCTAAATAATCAAAAAAGGTATACTCTTCAAATAAACCATCAAATTGATACCAGACTAAATAGCCTTTTTCATTAAAATCATTAATTCCATATAGCTCATTAAAGTCAGTATGCTGGCTATATTTTCCTGATAATTCTTGAATACAAATACTTGATGTAATTGTACTTGTTGTTTCTAGAATCTGCTTTTGATTAGAATCAATATTTTGATAATAACCGTTTTGATCAAGATTTTGATAATTTTTTTTAAAACATTTTTCTAAATTTTCATAAGATTGCAGGGTATAATTGTAAGCATAGTCGCTATCATATTCATAAATAGTAATTAAAGGGCAGTCTAGACTGACAAGCTGGCAAGTAATTGTTGAAGAATTTGCTTGCCCTAAAATAACTTGTTCATCAAAGGCTAAATATGATAGTTTTGAAACTTCAATAAAATCATTGTTGTTTTGATCATAATTTAATGTAACATTAATTGTTTCAATATTATTTTCTGATACTTGAGAAAGTAGATATTGGCTTAAAATTTTTAATTGATCATAATTTAGCTGCTTTAATGAGATAACTGATTCTTTATTATTACTATTTATAGTCATTGACCAAGTTTCACTGGCTGGTAAATAGGGATTAAGCTCTTCATCATAAACAATATAGGTATTTGTAAGAATACGCTCGAATTGTGCATTAACGGCATCTTCAACATGATATGAAGAAATTTTTAAATCATCATTAATACTATCAGCAACAATTTTAACAGGTGAATCGTCTTTATAGATCTGTTTAGCCTTTTGATAATCTTGGTATGTAAAAAAGCTTATTATGATAGCGATACTAAAAGTTATAAGAATCATTATTTTAGCAAGTTTATTAAAGTGGATTCGTTTCATCGGTTGCTCCTTTAATTATTTGTTTAAATAATAAATTATTGTGGTCAAAAGTATACTCATAATTATGAATTTTAATAATTTCTAAACAGTCATTTAATGCAGTTAAGTTTTCAGTAGTATAAGTAAAATTATCATTAGTGAAGGATAGTCCGTTTTCGATAAAAATAATCGATAAATTATCATTACTAGCACTATATCTAATCGCAAAATTATATAAAGTAGTTATAAGTTTTGTTATTTGTTTACGATTCCCTTTAATAATAGTTGTCTGAGGTTGATATGATAAAATCAATTTTTTAAATTGTAATAAGTTTGAGCTATTATCAATAAGTTCAGTAATAATCGGTTCAATGTCAACATCTTCAACATTCTTTGGTGTAACTGCGGGAACTGGATTAAGAACAATTGTTTCATATTGTGGTAAAGTGATGATATTTCGTTTTAAGATTAAAATAAAGAGAATACTAGTTATGCCAATAAGAAGATATATATAGTAATAGTCAGTAAAATAATTAAAAATAGTATATTTTTGATAATAATCGTCTACTTGATTCCAGACTAGATAGCCAAGACGATCATCAGGATAATCAAATTCTTTAGCTGAAAATGAGTCATGATGACTATATTCGCGTGACAGTTTTTGGATACAGTAACTAAAATTATATGCATTTTCTTCTGCTTCGTTATTTATTTTAAACGGATCATCATCAGGGGTCGATAGTTTATAGTAACCGTCATCTTGAGTTTTTCTATAATTTTGCTTAAAGAAATTTTCTAAATAGTTATATATTTTAATGTTTGAATTATAATAATAACCATTCCAGTCTTCATCTGATGGAATCTGAATATCTAGAAATGGTGTATATAGATTTGTGAGTTCGCAAGTAATGGTAGCAGTAGAGTTATTAGAGATATATACTTCGTCATTGATTGCAAAGTAAACTAAATTACTTACGATAATATGGTTATCGGTAATTGCAGAATAATTAAAAGTTACATTGATTGTTTTAGTCTTATCTTCATCCATCAAGGCAATAAGTTTTTCACATATTGATTTTAATTTTTGATAGCTGATTTCACTGAGTGAAACCTCAGCAATATTATCACCATTTTTAGCAGCAAAGCGCCATCTTTCATGAGGGGCTAAGAATGGTTGAAAATCTTCATCAAAGGCTAGATAAACTGATGTGACGTTTCGATCAATATTAGCTATAACAACATCTGTAAACCGTGAATAGTTATATTTTAAATCATCATTAATATCATCAGCAACATATTTAGTTGGCCAGTCATCTTTTATTGTTGCTTTATGTGCATAATAGCCAAAGTAAGTGAAGATTGTAGTAATCATCATCATGGTGATAATATAGATACTTGTTATTTTGGTAAATTTGTTTAGTCGTAACATGATTGATTTCCCCTTTCATCATATAGTAATCAAATTTATCAAGTAAATTAATAATTTCCCCTTTTTTTAATTTTATCATTATTTTGCTTTAAAGACTTGTAAGATAATAAAAAAGCAGACTTTAGTCTGCTTGATTATGGCATTTAGACTTGAAAATAATGCCACCAATAACGAACATACATGCAATCACCACAACTCCGTATTTTGAATTATCTGTAATTTGAGTAGTAATCCCCATTAATAAAGTTCCCATAAATGAGGCTCCCTTACCAAATATATCAAAAATTCCAAAATATTCACTCGCCTGACTTTCTGGAATGATTTGAGCATAATATGATCGCGATAATGCTTGAATTGCGCCTTGAAAAACAGCAACAAAAACAGCTAATACCCAGAATTTCCAAGCTGTATCAAGCCATAAAGCAAAGACAGCGATGAAAAAGTATCCAATAATGCAAGAAAGGATCAATGATTTAACAGGGAATTTTTTAGCAAGTTTTCCAAAAATCAAAGAAAATGGAAAAGCTACTACTTGAGTAAGTAATAAAGCTAGTAGTAAACTATTATCATCAATTCCAACATCTTTTCCATATGAAGTTGCCATCTCAATAATAGTATAAACACCATCAATATAGAAAAAGAATGCGATAAGGAAGAAGAGTACCTTTTTATTATTTTTAATACTAGTTAGAACACGTTTTAAATTATTAATAATTGGTTCTTTAGCGGTTGTATAATTAATTTGCTGATAGTTTTTCAATAATGGGATAGTAATAAAAAACCACCACAAAGCATTCATGATAAAGGCAATTGCTGTTGCCATAACAGTTGAAAGGCCAATTGTATCACAACCTAAAATCAATAGTAGACTGATTGTAAAAGGAATACAACTACCGATATAGCCCCAAGCATATCCGTGTGAAGAAACTTGATCAACCCGCTCATATGTCGTAATATCAACCAGCATAGAATCGTAAAAGATCAAACTGGTCGCAAACCCCGTTTTAGCAACGATAAAAATAGCTAAAAATACAATCCAGCCAACTGGAATAGAAAGGGCAGCTAAGCCTAATACTCCCATCATCATAAAGAATGTAAAGATTGGTTTGCGCACACCTTTACGATCACCAATACTTCCCAGCATAGGTCCTGCTAATGCAACAATCAATGTTGAAATTGAAATAGCATAGCTGTAGTAAGCAGTAGAATCACTTAAAGATATTCCGGCTTCAGTAGCTAAGTTTTTAAAATAGATTGGAATAATAGTTGATACTAATAATACAAATGCTGAATTTCCGACATCATATAAAACCCAATACTTTTCTAATTTTGTTAGTTTATTCATAGTTGTAATTAAATCGTTTTGATATTGCAGTATTGTTCTGGTAACTGTAATAATATTCGATTATCTCCTTTGTGGCAATATTTATCGACTGGTTAAAAAGATTAACTAATATATCAATGTTTTCTTCAATTCTTTTTTCTGGTTTTGCAGTCATGACCATTCCACAGTATGACTTAGCATTAACAATTTTCATTCCTGTTAGAATCAAAGATCTTTTTAAAACACTCCGGCAAGCAAAAAGATGATTAAAGCGTTTAAATGATTTTAAAGAAGCTAAGATCGTGGCTGGAGCTAAATTAAAAAACGGAGCAATAATTTTAGCATTTTCAAGATTGATCTGGTAATGTTTTGGGGTTGAATAGTTAAATGATTCATGGTTTAGTATCATAAATCGCTGATCTAAATCTCGCTCGATTTCAAAGTGACCAATTTCACGATTAATCATTGTTTTATCGATGTAACCATGACATTCACTATCTAAAATAAAGTGATTAATAAAACCCAAAATATAGGCTAATGATTTTTCGTTTGGTTGTTCTTTTAGAAGTTTCATCGCATTTTCAAAGAAAGCTCGTGCAATATCTTGGTGTAGCTGATTACCTAAAGTATTGACAGGATTTTTTTTAAGCGGTTGATAGAAAAATAAAATATCAGGGCCTTGAAGACCAATATTGTAGAGATTTAAATTATCATTAATAATTTTTTTAATTGTTGTATTTTCAAGCTTATTTAAAACTTGATTCCCAAATTGCTGATGTGTATAACTTGCCGGCATAGTTAACCTCCCATTTTTGGATATTATATAAAGATATTATTTGTTGAACGAGCATGATTAGTTTAAGATTAGGTAAATATTTATCTAAGAAATCTTTTGATTAAATTATACTGTAATTCGAAGAATAATTACAATTTATTAATAATAAAACTGTTCATTTATAATGAACAGTTCGATAGATTATATTTAAAAAGCAATAATTTTATTTGAAATTATGTTCAAATCGACATGATAGAGAACGATCATACTTAATTACATCAATAAAATTGTAGATTGCTTCATATGATTCACTAATACTTTGATTAAATAAACTTTCTAACTTTTCTAAGTATGGGTCGACTAATTTATTTGGTCTGTAATTTACAACAAACCCCTGGAATCGTTTATATGTAAACGTGATTTTTAAAACTAGGTAAATCAAGCCCCGTTTATAAAACTGTGGTGCTAATAATAAACGATCATAGAACTTCATCCCTTTAAGACTCTTATAGAGTTCTTTTTTTGTTGCTTTAAAATATGGCTCAATGTTGTTGAGCGTATGATCATTAACCTTAATGTGATCAGTTAATTTAGTTCTTAGAGGATCTAAACGATCTTTGACCATAAAATAACGATCGAGCTCAGTTTCTATTTCAAAATGAGTTACACCAGTTTCTTTGATAATCGTATTAATATACGGGTGGCAGTTACTATCAAGAATGTAGTGACAGATGAAACCACAAAGATAAGCAAATTGTGGGGCACTTTTGGTTTCTTTTAAGATTTCTAAAGCTTGGTAAAAAAAGATGTCAGCTCTTTCTTTATGCATAGCACTACCTAAACGATTGATTTTACTATGGATATACGGGCGGTTATAAAAAAGAATATCAGGACCATGTAATCCAATATCAAATAGATCTTGATTAGTTTCCAAGACATGTTTAAGGGGCTGATTTAATTCATCAAGCACTAATTGTCCAAGACGATAATGACTATAAGCTGCCGGCATTATTTTAGATTATCGTATTCATTGGCTTTAAAACCAACTAATACACTATCCTTAGTTTCAACAATTGGTCTTTTTACTAACATCCCATCAGTAGCTAACAATTCTAATTGCTCATCTTCAGTCATTGTGGGAAGTTTATCTTTTAATTGGAGTTCTTTGTATTTTAAGCCAGAAGTATTAAAGAAGCGTTTGAGCGGTAAGCCGCTTTTTTGATACAAAGCAGTTAATTCTTCTTTGCTTAAACGTTCTTCAACGATATGTCGATCATGGTGATCAATCCCAAGTTCATCAAGATATTTCTTGGCCTTCTTACAAGTACTGCATTTTGGATATTCAATAAAATTTATCATATTCTCACCTCGTCTATAGTTTAACTCATTTTATCCTATTTTAACAATGTTATGCATAGAAAAATAAGTTATAATTTAACCCGGATATTTTTCCTAACAGTTAGGAAAAAAGATTGTAACTTAGGAAAATGAATGCGTGATATATTATAAAAGGAGCTGATAAAGAAATGCTAAACAAACGCCAAACAAATATTATTGATCTTTTAAATGATTATGGAAAATGGATTACTGGTAAAGAAATCGCAAAAGTTCTAAATGTATCTGACCGAACAATTCGTTCAGATATAGAGAATATTAATAATTATTATGATTGTATACTGATTCAGGCTAATAAACGTCTAGGATATCGTTTAGATGAGACATTATTGCATAAGCAGGATATTGAAACTAAAGATATAATCCCACAAACTTCCCAAGAACGTTGTATATATATTATTCAAGAACTTTTGTTTAAAAGTCATGAAATTAATTTGATTGCTTTGCAGGATCAGGTTTTTGTAAGTGGTTATTCAATTGATAATGATATAAAAAAGATCCGTAAAATGATTAATGATTACCCTAGTTTAAAACTAGTTAGATCTAAAAATTATATTAGTTTAGAAGGAAATGAAACAGATAAGCGAAAGTTATACAAACAGTTATTGACGGCAGAGACACAAGGGAATTTTATGAATTTAAATTCAATTGCAGGATTATGGAATAGTTTTGATCTATTAGAAGTGAAAGATGTACTAGAAGAAATTTGTGAAAAATATGATTATCAGATTCATGAGATGACTTTTCCAATGATCATGATTCATGCCGGAGTGGCGATTGAGCGGATCATTAATCATAACTATATTAAGAATCAAACAATTAGTGAAAAATTAGAAAGCAGTCGAGAATATCAGATTTCATATGACTTCTTTACACAGGTTAGTACGATGATCAATATTGAACTTGTTACTGATGAAGTAATTTTATTTGCTTTATTATTAATGGGAAAAAGGGCAAATGATTATCGTAAGGATATTATCAAAGAAAAGCTGGCAGTCGATGTTGAACATTTAGTTGAAGCAGTAATTGTTGAAGTTAAGGAATATTTTGATATTGATTTTTCAAAAGATAAGGATTTAAAAGTGGGTTTAGCAATGCACTTACAATCATTGTTAGAGCGTCAAAAAAATAATGTTCAAGTAACTAATGTCTATCTTCAAGAAATTAAACGTAAGTATCCTTTAGTATTTGAAATGGCAGTGCGTGCAGGCGAGGTATTAGCTGAAACTTGTGAGGTTAATATTAATGAAAATGAATTAGCGTTTTTAGCTTTGCATTTAGGAGCAGCGTACGATCGGGTCAATTCTTTAAAACGCTATCGTGCGATTATGATCATTCCTAATAATCAGATGCTATCAAAGATGTGTCGGGACAAGTTAAAAATTCGTTTTGAAGAACGAATGATGATTGTTCAAAGCTATGGCTTTTTTGAAGAATCGATGGTTAAGGAAGAAGAACCGGATTTGATTATTACAACAGTACCACTAAAACATAATTTAAATATCCCAACAGTCCAAGTAACTTTATTTATTAATTATGAAGATGAAAGTAAAGTATTTCAGACACTAAATATTTTAGATAAGCATCGCTATCATGATGATTTTGTTTCATTGATCAAAGAATTGATGCGTGAAGATTTATTTCATGTAAAAAATACTATGAATAATCCTAAGGAAATCATTGATTATTTATGTGATGAACTGATTGAAAAAGGGTTAGCAACACAAAGCTATAAAGAAGATGTTTTTAGGCGTGAAGCAGTTTCTGCAACTTCTTTTGTAAATGGATTTGCGGTACCACATTCAATTGAAGTATCAGCAAATGAATCATGTATATCAACTTTAATTTTAGATAAACCGGTGATTTGGGGTGGTTTTGAAGTGAAATTGATTATTCTTCTTGCAATCAGAGAAACAGATAATCATTTATTGAAAATCTTTTTTGACTGGTTGAGTAGTATTGTCAGTGATTCAAATAAATTCACCCAACTGTTAGAAGTTCGGGAACATCAAGAATTTATGGAACAAGTAATAATGTAAGGAGAGAAAGATGGCAACTAAAGTAGTAAAAGCGAAAAAAGAAAGAAAAATAAGGTATGAAGATGCTCCATTAGTAAAACGATTTATAAGCTATTTAATTGACTGGTATGTCGGGGCTTTATGTACTGCGATTCCGATTGCGATTATTTCACAAAAGTTAACGAATACAATGTTAAATCAAAACATTGTTGAATTTAAACAGCCATATGGGATCATTGCAGGAATTTTAGCTGTTTTATTTGCAATTTTTTACTTTGTAATTGTTCCAGCTTATATTTATCCGGGGCAAACGCTCGGCAAGAAAATTTGTAAAATCAAAATTGTTAAAGTGAATAATGAGCAAGTAACAATAAAAAATATGCTATTAAGACAATTATTGGGAGTTATTGTAATTGAGGGTGTTTTATATACTGCAAGTGCAATCTGGCATGAACTGGTTACGATTATTACCCAAACAAATTTTGTTACACCTTTGATGTATGCAGGATTTATAATTAGTGGAATCAGTATTTTACTTTATTTATTTAAAGGAGAACATCGTACTTTGCATGATTATTTAGGAAATACTAAAGTAGTGCTATGTAAATAATTTCCTAAGTCTAGGAAAGATGACTAGCAACAATAAAAAAATTAATTACTTATAATGTTGATTGTAAGGGTATTGGAGGATAAAAAATGGATGGTTTAGAGTTAGTGAGTTTTAAAATTATATCAGCTGTAGGAATGGCTAAATCAAGTTTTATCGAAGCAATGAAGGTTGCTGCTAATGGTGAATTTGATGTAGCTAGAGCAAAAATCAAGGAAGGTGAAGAATCTTTTAACGGTGGACACTTAGCCCATAGTGAATTGATTCAACAAGAAGCTAGTGGAAATCATGTTGTACCAAGTATTCTGTTAATGCATGCCGAAGATCAATTAATGTCAGCTGAAACAATTAAGGTCATGGCTTTAGAAATTATTCGTTTAAATGAACGGGTCAAAGCATTAGAAAAATATTAACAATAACAAAGGGAGGACAAAGAAATGAAAAAAGTTTATCTATTTTGTAGTGCGGGAATGTCAACAAGTATGTTGGCAAGTAATATGCAGGATGTTGCTAATCAACATAATTTACCTATTAAAGTTGCTGCCTTTCCCCACAATAAATTAGAGGAGATTATCTCAGAGGATCGTCCAGACTGTATTTTATTAGGACCACAAGTGAAATACATGTATGAGGAAACGGTAGAACAATTTGGTAGCCAAGGAATTCCTATAGCTGTAATCGATCAAGGTGATTATGGCATGATGAATGGTGAAAAAGTTCTTAAATCAGCGATTAGACTGATAAAAGCAAATAAATAAAAAGGAGGGTAAAAGAATGATTAAACAACTTGAAAAAATATTAATGCCTTTAGCCGAAGCTATTGGCCGTAATAAATATTTAGTATCGATTCGTGATGGGTTCTTAGTATCAACACCATTATTGATTGCCGGTTCAATTTTCTTACTGATTGCAAATTTTCCAATTCCTGCATGGACAGAATGGTTAAGTTCAGTAGTCATTAATTCAAATACAGGGGAGACATTAGCTGCTTTTATTGAAAAGCCATCAGGAGCAACCTTTACTATTATGGCAGTCTTTGCTGTAGTAGGGATTGCTTATTCATTTGCTCGTCAGATGAAGACTGATAAAATATTTGGAGCAGCGGTAGCTATCATGGGATGGTTCTTGATCATGCCTTATACGGTAGAAGGAACTGTAGAAATGGCAGGTAAAGAAATACCAGTATCTTTAACAGGTATCCCAACTGGATGGGTTGGGGCAAAAGGTATTTTTGTTGGAATTATCTGTGCATTTGTAGCTGTGCATATTTATTCATGGGTTGAGAAAAAAGGCTGGGTAATTAAAATGCCGGCAGGAGTACCGCCTACTGTCGTACAATCGTTTGCGGCTTTAATTCCAGCAACTGTTGTAATGACTTTCTTCTTTGCAATTAACTTATTATTTGGTTTTTTAGGAACAAATGTGTTTCAAATTATATTTGAATTCTTACAAACACCATTACTTAATTTAGGAGATACTTTAGGAGCGATGATTATTGCTTATATCTTCTTGCATTTATTCTGGTTCTTCGGAGTAAATGGGGGTTCAGTAGTTGGTGCTGTATTTAATCCAATCTTACAAACATTGTCAGTAGAAAATATTGAATTCTTTAAAACGGGTGTTGGTGAAGGACATATTATTTGTCAACAATTCCAAGATTTATTTGCAACTTTCGGGGGTTGTGGTTCAACATTATCATTGATTATTGCAATGTTATTATTCTGTAAATCTAAACGAATTACAGAATTAGGAAAATTATCATTAGTACCAGGGATTTTTGGAATCAATGAACCAATCGTATTTGGGTTACCAATCGTGTTAAATCCAACAATGATTATTCCGTTTATTTTGGTGCCAACAATCAATATTATTATTTCTTATCTTGCGATGTCTGCGGGGTTAGTACCGATTTGCTCAGGGATTAATATTCCATGGACAACCCCAGTAATTATTTCTGGATTTTTGGCAACTAACTGGGTTGGTGCTATTTTGCAAGCAGTCTTACTAGTATTAGGAATCTTTATTTACATGCCGTTTATTAAAATTATGGATAAGCAATATATTAACGACGAAGCTAATGCAGTTCATGAAGCAGAAGAAGACGATTTTTCATTAGATGACTTATCATTTGATGATTTATAGGAGGCAATTTTATGAAAGTAATTATGATTTATGATCAAATTCAATCTGGTGCAGGAATCAAAGATGACCATATGATTCCTTTAGGAGCTAAAAAAGAACCGGTTGGACCAGCAATTATGATGGAACAATATTTAAAAACAGTTGACGGACGCGTGATGGCATGTTTATATTGTGGTGATGGGTATTATGAAGCAAATCCTGAAGAAGTTAGTCGTAAACTATGCGCGATGGTTAATAAGTTAAAACCTGATGTAGTAATGTGTGGACCAGCATTTAACTATTTAGGTTATGGCAAGATGGCAGCTAATATTGCCTATGATATTAATCAGACAACAGATATTCCTGCATTTGCAGCAATGTCAAAAGAAAATGAAGAAACGATTAATGAATTTAAAGATAAAATTCATATTATTGAAACACCAAAAAAAGGTGGGATTGGCTTAAATGAATCATTAGATGGAATGTGCAAATTAGCGAAAGCATTAGTTGATCATGAAGATCTAAATCCGATTACTTCAAAGTATTGTTTCTAAACTAAAAAGGATGCGGATAACGCATCCTTTTATCAAAAAATAAAGGAGGAACTCTTAGATGTGGGGTATTATTGCAACATGGCGAATGGCCGTAGAAGGAATCAGTAAAGCAAGTCAAGTTTTAGCAGAAGGTGGTGACGCTGGTGACGCAATCGAAATAGCGGTTAGAGAGGTAGAGGACTTTCCGTACTATAAGTCAGTTGGATATGGCGGGTTGCCAAACGAAGAAATGGAAGTCGAATTAGATGCGGCTTTTATGGATGGTGATACATTAGATATTGGTGCGGTAGCGGCAATCAAAGATTATGCAAATCCAGTAAGTATTGCAAGACGATTATCAAAAGAAAAAGTGAACAATTTGTTAGTTGGTGAAGGCGCTGAAAAATTTGCTCATAAAGAAGGTTTTGAAAGAAAGAATATGTTGACTGATCGTGCTAAAATTCACTATCGTAATCGTGTAAAAGAAGTTCAAGCATTGGAAATTAAACCCTATTCAGGACATGATACGGTTGGAATGGTATGTTTAGATACTCATGGTAAAATGACTTCGGCTACTTCTACAAGTGGCTTATTTATGAAAAAAGCTGGTCGGGTCGGAGATTCACCGATTTCTGGATCGGGCTTCTATGTTGATAGTAAAGTCGGTGGTGCAAGTGCTACTGGCTTAGGAGAGGATGTTATGAAAGGGTGCGTAGCTTATGAAATTGTTCGTTTAATGAAAGATGGAATGCATCCTCAGGCTGCTTGTGAAAAAGCGGTTAATATGTTTGATTTAGAATTAAAAGAACGCCGTGGTCAAGCAGGTGATATGTCTTTGGTAGCAATGAATAATAAAGGAGAATGGGGTGTTGCTACAAATATTGAAGGATTTTCATTTGCTGTTGCTACTGCTGACCAAGAACCAATTGTTTATTTGACAGAAAATAAAGATGGAAAATGTATACATACGGTAGCTAGTCAAGAATGGTTAGATAATTATATGGCTACAAGAACAGCCCCTTTAGAAGAAAAATAAGATGGAAGATATAATTTTAAAAAAAGTTGATGATATTGCTGAACAAATGATTAAAAGTATTATTGAAATTGTAAAAATCGATAGTGTTGAAACAGCTCCTTTAGAAAATGCTCCATTTGGCTCAGGGGTCAAAGCAGCTTTAGATGCTGCTTTGGATTTAGCTGCTTCGTTGGGATTTGTAACAACAAATATTGATAATTATATCGGATATGCAAGTTATGGTGAAAGTAAAGATTATATTTGTGCTATTGGTCATTTAGATGTTGTTCCAGTTGGGACAGGCTGGAAACAGCCTCCGTTTAGTGGGTATGTAGAAGATGGGGTGATTTATAGTCGGGGAATTTTAGATAATAAAGGACCAATCTTATCATGTCTATTTGCTCTTTATGCACTTAAAGAATTAAAACTTGAATTAGCTCATGAGATTAGAATTATCTTTGGTTGTGATGAAGAATCTGGTTTTGAAGATTTAAAATATTATTTAAGTAAAGAAAGACCGCCGTTAATGGGATTTACACCAGATTGTAAATATCCTGTTGTTTATGGTGAGCGTGGACGGGCTATAATTAAAATATGCGGGAAAAAGGATAGATTAAAAGAATTCTTTGATTTGGTCAATAATTATATTTTAAATGCTAAAAATAATGGCGAAAGGTTTAATATTGATTTTCAAGATCAAGAATTTGGATTATTAGAAGTTCGAAATTATCAATTAGAATTAGACGGAGATCCAAGTATTCAATTTAGTGTTAGTTATCCAGCGAGTGTCACAGTGGAAACAATAGTCAATAATATAAAGATGGTAGTTAGCAATTTTGAAGTTAATTTAGTGGGAAATTATGATCCTGTAAAATTCCCGCTAAAATGTAAATTAGTAAAGACATTAGTCCATACTTATGAAAAGGTAACTGGAGATGATGGAACACCAGTTACTACAACCGGTGGGACATATGCTAAGTTGATGCCTAATATTGTTCCTTTTGGACCATCATTTCCTGGTCAAAAAGGAATTGGTCACCAACCTAATGAATGGATGACAATTGAAGATATTATTACAAATGCTAAGATTTACGCCTTAAGTTTATATAATCTAGCAAAATGAAAGTAGGGATGCAGAGTGATTGAAATATGTTGTGGAAGTTATGAAGATGCTCTAAATGCATATTATGGTGGAGCAAAAAGAATTGAGTTGAATAGTGCCTTACATTTAGGTGGTCTAACACCTAGCATTGGTTCATTAAAATTGACAAAAAATACTACAAACTTAAAGGTAATCTGCATGGTTCGACCACGTGGAGCGGGATTTTGTTATACAGATATTGAATTTAAACAGATGATGATAGAAGCTAAGGATCTATTAGAAAATGGAGCCGATGGTATAGCCTTTGGATTTTTATTAAAAAATCATGAAATTGATATTGAAAGAACCAAGGAAATGGTTTCACTAATAAAGTCTTATCAAAAAGAAGCGGTTTTCCACCGTGCTTATGATTGTGTAAAAGACCCATATGCCAGTATTGAGATATTAATTAATTTAGGCATTGATCGCTTGCTTACGAGCGGACTACGAGCTAAAGCCGCTGATGGTAAAGATTTAATCAAAAAATTACAAACAAAGTATGGCGATAAAATAGAAATATTAGCTGGAAGTGGAATTAACAGTACAAACGGACAAGCAATCATGGAATATACAGGAATCGCTCAAATTCATTCTTCATGTAAAGATTGGCAAAATGATCCAACTACAAGTGGAGAATTTGTAAACTATTGCTATGGACCGGCAGAGCATAAAGATGATTTTGACATGGTTAGTAAGGAATTAGTTGAAAAATTAGTGAAATTAGGATTATGAAAAACAAACTCTGGTTTCGATATCTAATAACGATTGTAGCAGTAATTGCATCTTCTTTTTTGCAAACATACGCTATCAAAGTTTTTGTAGAACCAGCTAATTTGTTATCTAGTGGTTTTACTGGTGTAGCAATTTTAATTGATCGAATTACTTCATTATATGGCTTTAATTTTTCTACTTCTTTAGGACTGATTATTTTAAATGTACCAGTAGCAATCTTATGTTTTAAAAGTATTGGAAAGAAATTTGTTATTTCTTCTTTGTGCCAAGTTTTTTTAACAAGCTTTTTATTAAGGATTTGTACATTCCCACCGTTATTTAATGATGTTATTTTAAATGTTTTTTTTGGTGGATTTGTTTATGGGATGTCGACAGTAATTGCATTAAGAGGGAATACTTCATCAGCTGGTACCGATTTTATTGCTTTATATGTTTCTAATAAAATGGGTAAATCCATCTGGGAGTATGTTTTTATTTTCAATGCCTTGATTCTTTGTATCTTTGGTTATATGTTTGGCTGGATATATGCAGGATATTCAATTGTCTTCCAGTTTATTTCAACCAAAACAATCTCATCATTTTACCAAAGGTATAAGCGGGTAACATTGCAGATTACAACAACCCACCCGGAACAGATAATTGAAAGATATGTTAAAGATTATCGTCATGGTGTTTCAGTTGTTAATGGTTATGGTGGTTATAGTAAAAATCCAATGAGTTTACTTCATACGGTTGTATCTGCTTATGAGGTTCAAGATATTGTTCAATTAATGCATGAATCTGATGAAAAGGCGATAATTAATGTTATTCCTACGGAAAATTTCTTTGGCGGTTTTTATCAACGCCCAATTGAATAAAAAACAACTGCTTTATTTAGCAGTTGTTTTTTTTGAGAATAACTTATTTTAAGTAACTTTAACATAACGATCAAAATGATCTCCTAAAAAACTGTTTAGTTCACTTTTAAATTTGGGAGACTGGTTGATGATTCGCTGATTTCCAATCATAGGATTAAAGTAGCGATGTTTAGCATTTATTTTATAATAACCTGCTTTTTTATTATGACTAATATCAACTTGATGAAAATGACAAAAAGCTTCCCATTTATCGCTTAATTCTTTGTCTTTGCAGATGTTTTTAATGACAGAACTTTCATTAGTATATAAATCATCTTGTGTGATAAGCTTTTTTGTCAACGCAGTTTTTAATAGATTAGCTAAATATTCCATACAATATCGATTTTCATCAGAGGTGTAAACACGACTGCATTGAAACATTACTTTTGTCAACATTATTGCTTTATCTTTACTTTTAAAGATAATTTCATCTTTTTTATCATTAATTATTAAATCGTAATAAATTGACTTAATTTGTTCGACTGATAAAAAATTATAATAATATGCGTTTGCAAGAGTATATTCTAATCGATCAGCTGATAATTTAGGACTTTCATTATCGGCAATTGGATATTTATGATAATCATAGATTAGATTAATATCTATCTCGTATTTAAGAAAAATTTTTTGTAATTCACGACTATTAAAAATCATCTTTTTTGTTTCAGCTTCAGTAGACTCTTGTTTTTCATAATCATTATTCAAGAAGTCAATAACATGAGCGAATACAGGGGTGGCTATATCATGTAATAGAGCTGCAACAGTAGCATGCTTATCATGAGTAAAATGATAAGTTATTAAAGAAACGCCAATACTATGATCATATCTTGAAACTCCAAAACTATTTTTAAATGTTTGAAACTGTGTATATTCCATTCCACAATTCATTCCAATATCTTTGAGGCGAGTAAAGATATTTGTGTTCATGATTTCTAAAAGATACGGTGGAATCGTATCATGATATATTTTATAAAACATTATTATCTCTCCCTGTGTTAATTATAGTTGCTCAAAGGGATCATATTTAGGAAGTGATGATCCAAATTCTTTTAATGATTTTATAAGACTATTAGGACTCCATTCAATCAAAGATATACCATCAAATTCATGAACGCCATCTAAGTCAATACAACTAAAGTGCCATTCAACAATAGAATGTTTATTAGTGTGAATAAATTGTTTAATTTCCCACTTATCTAATTTAAAGTGTTCGTGCCAGTCATTGAACCATTTTTTTATTTCAATGATTCCTTTGTATTCAGGACCCCAAGATTCACTATAATAAGCATCGGATTCAAAAATCACTTCAAAATTATTCCAATGGGAATCAAACCATGATTGAAACCATTCAATTATTAGATCTTCTTTCATAAAAATTATCCTTTCTAAATTATTAATAGTACTTAAAGTATAGCATTATTTGTGATACTCGTCATTTTCTTATCTAAGTCCAAAGCAAATATCTTCAAAGTTTTTGGGGATAAAGTTTTATATTTAATGATAACTAATGTTTTTTATAATTTAAAAATAGTTTTTACCTTTAGTAATTGTTAGTATGGTATAATAAAGATAGTTGAAATTTGGAGTAAAGGAGTGTTAACAATGGGTTTTGATGATTTTAAGCAGCTGGTAGATAATATGCAAATTAATTTATATCTTACAGATATTCAAACAAATGAAATCATTTTTATGAATAATAAGATGAAAGAAACTTATAATTTGAAAGATCCAGAAGGTAAAATATGTTGGAAAACACTTCAAAAGAATCAAAGCGGACCATGTCCATTTTGTCCACTTATCAAATTAAAACAAATTAATAATTTATATCAGTCGATTAGCTGGCGTGAAAATAGTGATCTTACTAATCGTATTTTTGAAAACTATGATAGTTTAATTAAATGGGAAAATGGTAAAATTGTTCACATGCAACAGTCAATCGATATTACTGATTCTGAAATCCTAAGTCACCAGGCTAGTATTGATGACTTATGTGGATTATTAAATCGTCGTGCTGGAAAAGAAAAACTGCTCGAGTTTATGGTGAAAAAGAAAAAAGCTAAAGAAAGCTTTACAATTGCTTTATTAGATATAAATAATTTAAAAAGAGTAAATGATTCTTTTGGTCATCAAGAAGGAGATTTTTTATTAAAACAAATTGCTTATGCAGTAAAGCAGGATCTTGATAAGGAAGATCTTATCTTTAGATTAGGTGGAGATGAATTTGTTCTAGTTTTTGGGCATAAAAATACTAAGGATAGTGCTAAATTTTTAATTGAGAATCAAAAAAATATACAAAAGCTGCAAGCTTTATACAATAAGCCTTACGGATTTTCATATGCTTTTGGAATGTATACAGTTTTACCAACTAATAAATTGACTGTTAATGATGTGATAACTAGAGCAGATGAACAAATGTATCAGGAAAAGTTGCGATATCGTCGAACTCAGTTAGCAGAGTTGGAAGATGTTTCAGTAGGATCTACTAATGTAGCTTGTTTTCAATATGATCCAACACAACTTTATGAAGCTTTGATCAAAAGTACCGATGATTTTATTTACATATGTAATATGAAGACAGGTATTTTTAGATATTCACCAGCCCAAGTAAAAGTTTTTAATTTACCAGGAGAAATTATTGACCATCCTTTACCATTTTGGAAGGCAATCGTACATCCCCAAGATTGGGAACGTTTTTATAAATCAAATATGGCAATTGGCGAAAATAAGATGGATTATCATTCTGTTGAATTTCGAGCGATGAATAGTGATGGTGAGTATATTTGGTTAAAATGTCGTGGACAGTTAATGCGCGATGAATTTGGTGAGCCTAATTTATTTGCTGGAATAATGACACAGTTAGACCGTCAAAATAAAATTGATCCCCTAACTCATTTATATAATCGTCAAGAATTTGCGAAAGCTTTTGAGCTTAAGACTAAAGATAAAGCAATCGATAATCTTGGAATTATGGTTATTGATATTGATGACTTTAAAAATATTAACGAAATATATGACCGTTCATTTGGGGATTTTATTATTAAAACAGTAGCCCAATTGACTCAGGCAGTTTTGCCAGGTAATACTAGTATTTATAAATTGGATAGCGATCAAATGGGGCTGTTGATTGAAAATAGTACCGAATTGGAAATTACTAAATTATATAATGAGATACAGAAACAATTATTGCATGAACAACTATTAAAACGTTATAAATGTCCGATTCAAATTTCAGCTGGATGTGCAATTTATCCTAAAGATGGGTTAACATATAATGAACTAAATAAATATGCTGATTATTCATTACAATATGCCAAGGATAATGGAAAAAATAAATTAACTTTCTTTTCAAACTACATCCTTGAGCATAAGATGCGTTCATTAGAAATTTTAAAATATATTCGTGAAAGTGTAAGTGATGATTATCGTGGCTTCGAGTTAAATTATCAGCCCCAAGTTGAGGTGAGTAGTAAACAAATCAAAGGAGTTGAGGCATTGTTAAGATGGCAGTGTCAAGAATTAGGAAAAGTATCACCAGTTGAATTTATTCCCATTCTTGAAGAGAGCGGGCTAATTATCCCAGTTGGTCTATGGGTTATAAAGAAAGCAATTCAGGCTTGTTCGAAGTGGGTCGTATATGATCCTGAATTTTCTGTTAGTATTAATGTATCTGCGCTTCAGATGTTAAATAGTGATTTTGTGAAAGATGTAAAAAAGGTTCTGAAAAAAGAAAAGCTGGCACCTAAAAATATTGTCTTAGAATTAACAGAGAGCTATATGGTTAGGAACATGGATTTACTAAGAACAATTTTTGAGCAGCTTCGCGAATTGGGATTTAAAATTGCAATGGATGATTTTGGAACGGGGTATGCCTCATTGGAAATTTTAAAGACTGTTCCTGCTGATATTGTCAAGATTGACCAAACGTTTGTACGTGATATTAAGATTAGTAAATTTGATAAAACTTTTATTCGTTTTATTGCTCAAATTTGCCACGATGTTGATATTGAGGTATTGTTGGAAGGAATTGAAACAGAAGAGGAATTTAATGTTGTTGAACCGATGGAATTAGATTATATTCAAGGATTCTTGTTTGGGCGTCCTCAAAGTGAAGAAGAAATTACGAATAAGTTGATATAAATTAAAAATGCTATGTTATCATAGCATTTTTAATTTTGTGTATTTAATCCATAGTAATAGGAGATAATTTCAGAAAAATAATATAACATAATACGATTATCAATTTGAATAATAGAATCGATACTGCTAATTGGTAAGGAAATCGAAGGTAAAACAAATGCTAAATCAACTAGAGGTAATAATTCAGAATTACCATCAATCGTGATTAAAACTATTTTTGCACCTTTAGCAGAAGCTTCTTTAATAAAGTTTTCATAAGTATAAGTAGAACCAGAAACACTATAGATAATACAAAGATAATCTTGATTAATAGAGTTAATTAGATAGGTAAGCTGAATATCCTCGCGTACACTTTGAATAAAGCGATTATGAGAGTATAAAGAATATTCTAACTGACTAGCAGCAAAATAGGTATTGTTGATCCCAATTGATAAGACATGTGGATATTTGTCAATCAATGATGCTAGTTCTTTTAGTTGATGATCATAATCTAGAGCACCAAGTTCTAAAATCGTATTACTGTATTCTTGAGAAATCTGACTCAGTAATGATTCGTTGCTGAGTTTTTTTTCATCGTTATTTTTAAAACTTTCTTCAACAGAATATTTGAATTCTGAGTATCCACGGTATCCAAGCTTTTGATAGAAACGTAGGATTGCAGACTTAGAAGTTTCACAAAGGTCGCCTAAAACAACAATGGAGTTATTAACGATTTGAGGATCTTCTAAGATACGAGCACAAATTTTACGTTCACTAGGTGTAAACTCAGTATAATGAATGGCAACTGTTTTTTTAAAGTCCATATTAATACCTCTTTTTCTTATTTATAATTATATCGATAAACCAAATTAATTACAATAGAGAAGATTCCCATAACAAAAAATAATATTGATAAATTTCTCAACAGTGATATAATTGCAATGTAAACGCTTTTACACAAGAGGGCTTTTGGACATTATCCGGAGATGTCTAAAACAAAAAAGGAGAGAAAAATGAAAGATAAATTTACTGCACTGATCTGTAAAGTATCAGGAAATCGCTTTTTAAATGTATTGAGGGATTCTTTTGTATTGGTTGCTTCACTGACATTAATTGCTGGATTTGCAATTATGATCAGTTCTGTATTTATTGATCCCAATGGGATTATTTTTGGTTCATCTGGACTTGGTCTAGGGGAGATGATCTTTGGAAGTGAGAAAGAGTTCTTAGCGTCAGGATTTGCTCAAATGCTAGTACAAGGACAAAATATTTTTAATTTTTTTAGTAAAGGGGCTATGTCGATCAACGCTCTGTTGATTGTGGTGATTTTTTCATATAATGTCTCAAGAAAATATTTTAGTGATAATCGTGAGCATATGGTTTCAGTGATGTATGCTTTAGCAGCATTTTTTATTTGTTTGCCTTGGGATTTTAATTATACAAGTGCTAAGGGAATCGAGGTCGATATTAATGGAATTATTAATTCGAATTTTTTAGGTCAACAAGGAATCTTTTTTGGACTGATTGTTGCAGGTAGTGCTACATTTATATTTAATAAATTATCTAAGTTAAATATTTCAATAAAGATGCCGGATTCGGTACCTCCAGCTGTAGCTCAGAGTTTTGAATCTTTAGTGCCGGGGATGTTGACATTATTTGTCTTTATTATTGCAACCGTTATTAGTAATACTTTTGCTGGTGAATCATTACCGGAGTTTATTTTAACAACGCTTCAAGCACCAGCTTTAGCAATATCTAAAACCGCAGCGTTTGCTCTAGTTTCCCAAATTACATGGCCATTATTCCAGTGGCTGGGAATTCATCCAACTGCTATTTGGGGAGCAATTTTTGGAATGACCTGGGATATTGCTGGAAACGAAAATGTTTTAGGTGTTGCTAAACATTTATATACAACGATGTTTATGAATTATTCAACTATTGCAGCGGGAACATTTGCTTTAGCACCAGTATTATCGATATTATTTTTCTCAAAACTAAAACAAAATAAAAAGATTACCAAAGTGGCTTTAGCTCCAGCAATTTTTAATATTAGTGAACCAATTACATTTGGATTACCAATCATTTTAAATCCAATCTATTTTATTCCCTTTATTATTGTGCAACCATTGTGTTTCTATATTGCGGTATTTTTTACTAAGATTGGTTTTATCCCAGTAGTATGTAATAATGTTCCTTGGACAGTACCACCGATTATTTCGGGAATTTTGTTTACTGGAACAATTGCAGGCGGGTTAGTGCAACTAATAAATCTAGTTATATCAATGGCAATATATTACCCATTTGTTAAAATAGCTGATAAAATGGAATTAGATAAAATGACTGAAACCGAGAAATTAGAAGCGGTGGAGACAAAAAGAGTAAGTTTATTAAGAGGCAGAAAAAATGAAACTAAGATTAGCTGAAATCTTTACATCGAGAATGGTTTTGCAACATGGCAAAGAAATAAATATTTTTGGAACCGGTGAAACAAATCAACAAGTAACTATTACTATTCAAGGACAAACCGCAACAACAACAATAATAAATAATAATTGGTTGATTACGCTGCCGGCGTTAGAAATAAGTACGGATGAAACATTAACAGTTTCAACTGGATTAGAAACTATTACGTTATCAAATATTTTAATTGGAGATGTTTATTTTTTAGCAGGTCAATCTAATATTGAATTTAAATTTAAAGATTGTGATTCAGTAAAAGTTGATCAGGAAGTATGCTATGATCGATATTTAAGGTATTATGAAGTTCCACAAATTGAATATGAGGATGAAAATATCAAAATACCGCCCATTAGAAATCAAGGCTGGCAAATATGTGATAATCAAACGATTAATGATTTTTCAGCAATCGGTTATTATCTTGCTTATTATTTGCGTCATGATATAGACATCCCAATCGGATTAATTGCAGTTAATAAAGGTGGTACATCAGGTTCTTGCTGGATAAATGAAACATATCTTCAAAAAAATCAAGAAATCAAAAAAGTATACTATGATGAATATTATCAAGCAATCATGAATCAAACAGAAGCACAAGAAGATTTAAAAATAGCTAAATATAAAGAGCGTGTTAAGCAGTACCAGCAAAAAGTGGCATTATATCAGCAAACTTATCCAGAACGTAATATGAGCCAGTTAAAAAAAGATGTTGGACATACACCATGGCCGGGACCGCGGGGGAAAAAAGATTTTTGTCGTCCAGCAGGACTATATTACACGATGTTTAAAAAAATCTGTCAATATAGTGGTAAGGCAGTTATTTGGTATCAAGGGGAAGAGGATACTAAAAATGCTTATTTATATCATCAATTGCTACAACTGGTGATTGAAAATTGGCGTGAAGATATGAAAGCTCAAATTCCCTTTATTATTGTGCAATTACCTGAATATGATGATGATAAGAATGATAACTGGCCTATTTTAAGAGATGCCCAGCAGCAGGTTTGTAGAGAAGTACCTGCTTGCTATTTAGTTGTAACAATGAATTGCGGGGAAGAATTTAATATCCATCCCCAAAATAAAAAAACAGTCGGTCATCGTATTTTTTGGCGAATCAAAGAACTTTTTTATGATAATCAATTTAATGGGCATTCTCCGAAGATAATAAATATTGAAAATAATTCTAAAATTATAATTGAGTTTGATCAAAAATTACACAGTAGAGGTATTAATAATTTTATTTTAGAATTACCAGATCATCAAGTTGAGACAGTTGGGATAATTAAAGAAAATAAACTGCTGGTTGAGCGACCTGCCCAAGTTAGAACAATTAGTTATGGATATCAAAATTATTGTAAGATAAGCATTTTTGGAGAAAATAATTTACCTATTGCACCTTTTAAAATACAATTAACTAAATAATCTGTCATTTTTATTTAAGAGCAATGATATTTGTAGTGTCCTAAAAAGTTAGGGTAACTTTAGGCGGTCACTACAATCGGCTCTTTTTCTTTTTAGTTCAGCAAAAAGAAAAAGAATTTCAGAATCTTAAATTACTATTTAATTTTATTCAAAAAGTCCCCTATAATCGCATAATTGTGTTAAAATGACTTGGAGAAAGAAGGTGGTAAAAAATGAAAGTCGAGCCTGTACCCCAGTGTTGCGATAGTCTAGAGGATCATTTACCACTAAGATCAGGTATCTAATCCCCAATAAAGGAGGAAACTTATGATCGATACAATTACCAGCGATGAGCTGAAGGATATTCTTTTAAATGGAACGCCAGAAACAATAAAAAAAGTAATAACTAATATTCATCCGGCTGATATTTTAGATATTCTTCATGAAGACGAGGATAGTATTAAAGCATTAATGGACAATCTTCCTAATGATGTTGTTGCCAGCATTATTGAAGAGGAAGATGATGAAGATGACCAGTATGATTTACTGAAATTATTTTCAGATGCTAAACAAAAAGAAATCTTAGATGAAATGTCTAATGATGAAATCACTGATTTGATCGGTGAACTTGAAGAAGATGAAAAACAGGCTATCTTAGATAAGATGGACAAAGAAGATAAAGAAGATGTTGAGCGACTGTTAACGTTTGATCCTGATACGGCCGGTGGGATCATGACGACGGAATATATTAGTATTCGTGCGCGCAATACCGTTGAAAAAACTTTAAAATTTCTTCAAGAAAACACCGAAGAAGATACAACTTATTATCTTTATGTAGTTGATCCACAAAATATTTTAAAGGGTGTTGTATCTTTACGAGATATTGTTACTAGCTCGTTTGATACAGCTATGCTGGATATTACTAATACAAATGTAAAAACTGTATTATATAATGAAGATCAGGAAGAAGTAGCAAAAAAATTTCAAAAATATGGATTTATCATGATGCCGGTAGTTGATGAAATGGACCATTTATTAGGAGTTATCGAGTTTGACGATATTATTGATATTATTCAAGAAGAAAGTACAGAAGATATTAATTTATTAGGGGGAGTAAATTCTGAAGAAAGACTAGATTCATCTGTTGGAGAATCGGTCAAGAGTCGGATTCCCTGGTTGATTGTTAATTTATTTACGGCAGTAATGGCGGCTTCCGTGGTTAGCTTTTTTGAAGGAACGATTGCTCAAGTAGTTACACTTGCAACTGTTATGCCAATAGTTACAGGAATGGGCGGTAATGCAGGAACTCAGTCTTTAACAATCGTTGTACGAGGGCTTTCATTAGGTGAAATGAGTAAAGAGAATGCAACCTGGATCATGTTAAAAGAAGTAGCTGTTGGTTTTTGCAGTGGTGTGATAATAGGAATTATAGTTGCGTTAGGCTCAATGTTATTTGAAGGAAATCCAGTTTTTGGTTTAGTAACGGGATTAGCCATGTTTTTAAATATGATTTTAGCAAATATTGCGGGTTATTTTATTCCGGTTATTTTGGAAAAATTTCATATTGATCCAGCTCTAGCAAGCGGAGTTTTCGTCACAACTGTAACTGATGTATTGGGATTTTTCTTTTTCTTAGGATTGGCAACAGTATTTTTGCCATATTTAATTTGAGGTAATTAAGTATGGAAGTAAAATATGTGAAAAAGAATATTGCTAAAATCATAATTAGTCTATTTTTCATTATTATGATGCTGTTTGGAGCAGCTTTTGCATTGATTTGGTTTAAACATATTTTTAATTATATGACATGTTTGATTGTTGCGATCGTGGTTTTTATTGTAATTATTATTCTTAATAAAAAAGGACAAATTTGTCGCAATGTTGAAATTGGTGAACAAGGGTTGGTTGATCATTTGGGAACCTTGGAGTATCGCGAGATAAAAAAAGTTATTTATGATAATAATAGAATTGAAATGAATTATGGTTTTGCTAATATTGTAACAAAATACCATGAAGTTCTGCTCGATAAACTTCAAGAACAAGGCGTTACAATGATTGAATATAATGGTCGTCTTATTAATTTTGAAAGAGTTTCACTTTTAATTATTTATGGTTTAGGGATATATTTCTTTTATAATTTATTTGTTTTAATTTTTGGAATAATTTCTTGCTTAAACTATAACTATGAGATTATTAATAGTCTTGGCATAGTTGTTCGAGTTTTGAAATTAATAAGTATTTTGCTAGCACTATTTGTATATAACCGGTTAAAAAATAAAAAAGCAACAGTGATCATTATAATTGTAATTATTGCAGGATTTATTGTATGGGGACAGTCTGTTAAAATAAAAACATACCATGATTATTATGGGAAGTTTGCTTGTATCATGAAAGAACGTGAGTTAAATATTTATAAAGATATTATCGCAGAATATGGAATTTTAGATAAAACGATTAATAATTTAGATAGTTATAAAGTTGCAGATTTAACCAATTATGAAAAAGTAATTGTGTATCAAGGAACGAATATATCAGGACAGTATATTGTCCATCGAGATGTAAAAAATAATAATTCAAAAGAGCAGATCTTTGCTTATTATAATGGGAAAACTTTTACTCACGGAGCTTTGCGTATAACTTTTAATGATGGTAAACTAGCTATTATAGATTACAATGGAGCGGTTTATGATTATGATAAACTAAAGCTGGTTAATGGTTATATTCTCGAAATATATAAAGATAATGAAGTAAAAAAGTGTTTAATTTTTAATTATTTTAAAGGTTATGATAATGACGAATATCGTCGTTCTTGGGAATTGGTTATTTCTAATCTTAATGATGGTAAACAAAACTTGTATATTTTAAAAGATTCAGATGATGAAAAGGTAAGACCACAACCAAATAATAAGTCTGAAAATAAAATAGATGCACAAACTGAAACAGACAATGTAGTTAGTGATGAGATTAAAGTAAGTAATGGTGAAAAGTTGATAAAAAAGATGGATAGTATTAATATTACAGCCTTTGAATCAAATGAAGATTTTGTTAAAATAAAAGCTGACAGTAGTGATTATAATGAAATTGTTTTAGAGGTGGCAAAACAATTCACAATTATAAATAATACTGATAAGAAAATAGATACACAAATTCTAGGGATTACTATAATGTCTGGCAGTCTTGAGGAATTTGGTGTTGCAACAAATGATCGCCAAGATGTTGAAGATATTGGTAAAGTTAAAAATACTTATTACTATCGAATTAGAAAAGTTGGTAATTATTATTTGGCAGCCCGAGTTGGTGATGATTGTAGTGTCAATGTTGGATTAACCATGCTAGAGCCAGTGATTGCGACAGATACTTCACAAACAACAGATTTTCTTTATCGAATTGATGGTAAAAAATATTTAGGAAATCGATGGGGAGATATAGGAGGATAGAGATGGAAGAAAAGTTAGATGAGATGATTGTGTTATTAAAAAATATTGATAAGAATTTACAAATTTTAGTTGATGAAAAAAATGCAGTAAAAGTAAAGAAACCAAGTAATGATGCAATCTTAAAACAATTTGAAGAAACTGAAAAATTATTTAATAAAGTAATGAATAAAGGTAAGTAAATTATAAGCAATTGCTGTAATTAGTGCAGTTGCTTTTTATTATTAAAGAAGATAGCTGTCTGTTTAATATGTTTTTGTAGTCAATTAGGGATAAAAAAACAAAGGTTTTTAATAAACCTTTGCTTTTTATATTTCTATAATTATTTAAAACTGTATGTGATTATCTTATTGCTTTGCTTTTTTTAATAACAGTTACTAATGCAAATAATGATAAACTTGCAACAATAACAAATGGTGCAATCATTGTTGAATCACCAGTTTTAACACTTGTAGATGTTGATGGTTGAGTTGCTGGTTTTTCAGTATCGTTAGGAGTATCACTAGGATTATCAGTAGGAGTATCTGGCTCTTGTAGATCCAAACGAATTGTTTCACCAGTTTCTAAATCACGAGCATATTTACTCATAAATTCCCACATTAATTTAGCATCTGGAGTATAGTTCCAATGTCCCCAACCATAAATACGAGCCATGCTGATTTCTACACCTTTGGCATTTTCAATTGCACCAACATCGATTTTAGCAATATTTTCAGCGGTTGGCTCAATTGTATAGCGTTTTGTCCAAGGAACACCATATAGATATGCATCTTCATCTTTGATGTCTTCAACTTGAGTAACTTCCATATCATTTAATTCTTGATAAAGTTGAGCTACTTGTAATCCTGCATTTAATTCTGTTGTATCAAATGCATCTTTACAATATTCATCACCATCACCAGTGAAGAAAATAATTGGCATATCATATTTATCTTTATTAGCAGCAACAGCTTCTTTATTTAAGTCACTTGCACCGAATGGCCCGGAATGACCAGCTCCAGCAGCAAAGTATTTAGCATCTGATAGACCGGCATTTGTTGTATTTCTACTTCCGGCAGATAATCCAGAAATATAAATTCTTGATTGATCGATCTGTGGATATTTCTCTTCAATGATCTTTAACATTGTAATAACATCTGAATCAGGAGTTTCATTAGAATCATCAGTCATTGGATCGTATGTATATCCTTGATATGTATGACCTTGCCACTCAGGACAAATTAAGATTACACCTTCTTCACTTGCTATTTGTGCCCATCCTGAAGTATCATATTGAGTTCTAGGATCATTTGTATTACCGTGGAATAGAATAACTACTGGGACACTTCCTGGTTGAGCATCTTTAGATTGTTCAGGAATATATTCATACCATAATGAATCAGTACCATCTTTATCTAAATCTTGAGTAACTACATGACGCTCAATATTATCGATTGCATCAACAGAATCAAAATATTGGTATTTTCTTGCTTGATCAGCTTCTTTATCACCAGAAAGTAATGGTCTAGAGTACCAAGTTGCTGTTTGTTTATAGACTTCACTATAGTTACCAATTCTTCCAAATTTTTCTAAAACAGTATTCCATGCATCTTTTGTTGCATCAGCAGCACTTGTTTTTGTATCGCTATTAACAACAACGATTTCATAATGACTTTCTGGGTTTTCATAATATCCATCTTTTACCTTACCAGCATTATTTGCTTTTACATAACTATTGATAACAGCTTGATCATCAGTTACTAAGTAAGTAGGAACAGATACTTTAACTTCTTGCCCTTGAGCTGGATTAATTAAAGCAAGTCCAGATACAAAGTTCATATAAGATGTTAAGTTTTGATTAATGAAAGTTGCTCCATCACCAATCCCAATTAATTTAAAGTTATTTGAAACACCAATTTTACCTACGATCGTTTCAAAACCTATAACATCATCATCAGTAAAAGAAATGCCATTAGCAGGTCTAGCAACATAAACTTTGCTTGCTGCCCGATCAACAATATCTTTTATTCCTGATTCATTAATATATTTTTGTGCTTCTTCATCTGTTAAATTTCCATCAGGATAAACAACGAAAGTTGCAGCAGCGGCAGCATTGACTGATTCAATACTTAATTTATCGCTACCACTGTAAACATAGGCTTCGCTCATTTCATTAACTGAGGCCTTGTAAGCTTCAACATACTTTGGTAATGTATCTATTTTAGCCTTTGCACCATTGCTTGAAAGCTCAATTGCATCAGGCGCCCAGGCAACTTCTGGATAAGGTTGTGAAATAGTTGTACCATCTAATAGACCGCTAATAACTTGTGCCATATCGTTGAAATATTGAATTGACATTTCGTTAGGTCTTTGGGCATTGTCTTCCCAAAATTGTTGCCAGCGATGACCAGCTAAAATAGATAGAGAAGGATTTTCATTTAAAATAGTTCTAGCTAAAGCACATCCTTCGTTTAAAGCAGCAATTGGGTTTCCACCATTTGTTTCAAAAAGTGCCCAAATAAATCCACTGCCAAATGTATCACCAGTAAATAATGCTCCATGAGTGGTATCTGTAATCATAAGAGAGCCTTCGGTATGAGCACTGACAACATTGAATACATATGGGGCACCATAAATGTTAACAGTATCACCATGATTAACTTTTGTGATTTTACTATCAAATTGAGTGATTGCTTCCGCGGCAGCAGCATAATCAGGTTCACTGATATATACTTTTTCAACGTCAACGTCTGCGAATACTGCTTCTGATCGTCCAAAGCCAGTATGATCACCATGACTATGAGTAATAATAATTGATAACGGCTTATTTCCTGTCATTGAATTTACGATTGTTTTTGCATTTTGAATATCTTCATCGTTTTCAGAGCCATTTCCTAAATCAACTAATAATACACCGTCTTCTTCTAGTACAAAATACATAGATGATGGGTTATTTGTTACGCCGCTCTCATCTGTTGCACCACCAGGAAGTTTTTTTGTTCCCTCATCCCAGTGATAAATATTATCCTTGATTTTCTCTACTTTGTACCTTCCTAATTCAGCATATCCATCATCAGTAAGATCTGTTAAAAATGCATTTCCATTTGGATCAAGTTCTACTACTTTAGATGCTGTTGATTTGGATCCTTGGTCTCCTTCGGCCTGTACCGCACCAATACCACTTAATGCGAACATCAGGCTTAGGGAACCAATAAAAAATTTTTTCTTAAACATTTCTTTTTTCCCTCCTTCATTATAAATATTTTATCACAGCGGCTTTATGAAAGCGATTACAAAAACTGATGGTAAGTATCATAATTTGATACCTAATATCATAATTTGATTGATATTTATACAATTAAATATGATATAATCATTAAATAACTTACTTATTTATAAATTAAAACTGTTAAATAGAAACTCTACACTAATAACGATATTTAGTAATTATATGATTGAGACATAGGATTTATCCTATGTCTTTTTTTGTTTTAAAATTATCGTAGCGAATCTTTCTAACTAAAAAATGAGATAATAATAACTTACATCTTTGTAAGATAACTATGTAATAAAAAATAATTGTGTATAATAAAAAAGAGGAGATCGTTATGAAAATATTAATTATTGAAGATGATTTAGAATTACGAGAAGAATTAAAAGTTTTATTAGATAATAATGGTTACCAAGGAATCATTCTAAAAGATTTTAAAAATGCGTTAGAAGAGATTTTAGTAACAGATCCAGATTTGATTCTATTAGATATTAAGATTCCATTTTTGAATGGACAGCAGCTATTAAAAAAATTAAGAGAAAAATCAACTATTCCAGTTATTATGGTTACAAGTAAAGATAGTGAGATCGATGAAATTCTTGCATTAAGCTATGGTGCTGATGATTATATTACTAAACCATATAATCCAACGATTTTATTACTGCATATTGAAGCTGTTTTTAAGCGACTCCATAAAGCTGAACCAAAACTGACTTATCAAAATATTAGGGTTAATTTGATGAAAAGTACGTTAGAAAAAGATGATCAGGAATTATTGTTATCTAAAAATGAGATGGGAATTTTTTATTATCTTCTTATGAATCAAGGGAAAATCGTAACTCGTGATGATATTATGAATTATCTATGGGGTACGGATAAATTTATTGATGATAATACTTTGACAGTTAATATGACTAGACTAAGAAAAAGACTTGAAAAGATTGGCCTTTTTGATGTGATTGAAACAAGGAGAGATCAGGGGTATATGTTAATATGAGAATAAAAGAATACTTACTAGATAGACTGGCCTATCTAGTTTTATTAATAATTATGATTGTGAGCGTGCTATTCTTCTTATTGATGTTTAAAGTTTCAAATGCATTAATTTATGCTATTGTTTTAGTTATGCTTTTATTTAGTGGTTTGCTTATTGGATATGATTATTATCAAAAACATGCTTTCTATAATAATTTTCGCATTAAATTAAATCAATTAGATAAAAAATGTTTAATTACAGAATTGATTGCTCAGCCTGATTTTCTAGAAGGAAAGATTTTATATGAGGCATTGTATGAGATTGATAAGTCAATGTATGAGGAGATTGAGACTTATCAAGATAATCTTAAGAATTTTAAAGAATATATTGAATTATGGATTCATGAAGTTAAATTACCAATTTCTAGTGTAAAGTTGATGATTCATAATCATGAACATAATGAAAGAAAACTAAAGGATCAAGTTAGTCGAATTGAAAATTATGTAGAACAAGTTTTATATTATGCCCGACAAGATAGTAGTGAGAAAGATTATTTGATTAAACAATGTGAATTAGGAACAATTATTAGAAATGTTATTAAGAAGAACCAAGATAGTTTATTGTATCAAAATATTAAGATCGAAATAGGTCAAGTTAATTGTTCTGTTTTAAGCGATAGCAAGTGGCTAGAATTTATTATTAATCAAATTGTTAGTAATAGTATTAAATATCGGCGTACAGATAAGTGTAAAATAGCTTTTAATGTGATTAGAAGGAATAATATTGCTTTAGAAATAATTGATAATGGTCTGGGAATCAAGACTAGTGATCTAACGAGAGTATTTGAAAAATCATTTACTGGTGAAAACGGGCGTCTTGTTTCTAGTTCTACGGGGATGGGCTTATATATTGTTAAGCGATTATGTGATAAATTAGGTCATAAGATTATAATTGAATCTAAATATAGTGAGTATACGAAAGTAACAATTTCTTTTAATGATGAGCAATATTACAAGGTTGTAAGGTGATGTAAGTTATTTCGATGTTACCAAGACCGCCTTTTTTCTATAATTTAATTGTAAAGGAGAAAAGATTATGGAAAATATTCTAACGATTGAAAATATTAGTAAATATTATGGAAATAAGAGTAATCTTACTAAAGCTATCAGCAATATTTCAATGAATGTTGATAAAGGTGAATTTATTGCTATCATGGGGGCTAGTGGTTCAGGGAAAACTACACTACTGAATGTTATTTCAACTATTGATAAAGTTACAAGTGGTCATATTTATATTGAAGGTCAGGATATTACAAAACTTAAAGGTAATGATCTAAATAGGTTTAGACGTGAAGAACTAGGATTTATTTTTCAAGATTTTAATTTATTAGATACACTAACAGCTTATGAAAATATTGCTTTGGCTTTACAAATTCAAAATTTTAAAGCTAAAGCAATTGAACAGCAAATAAAAGTTGTTGCAAGAAAATTAGATATTGAAGATATTTTAAATAAATATCCTTATGAAATGTCTGGAGGACAAAAACAGCGTGTAGCTAGTGCGCGGGCCATTGTTACAAATCCTAAACTTGTTTTAGCAGATGAGCCTACTGGAGCGTTAGATTCTAAAAGTTCTAAAATGTTATTAGAACGACTTCAAAGATTAAATCAAGACTATCAAACAACGATTCTAATGGTAACTCATGATGCTTTTAGTGCCAGCTATGCTTCTAAAGTGATTTTTATCAAAGATGGAAAGGTCTTTAATCAATTTAATCGAGGTGAAGCTACTCGTAAACAATTTTTTGATAAAATTATTGATGTTGTTTCTTTGCTTGGGGGCGATGTAAGTGATGTTATTTAATCTTTCATTAAAGAATATTAGAAAAAGTTTTAAAGATTATGCAATCTATTTTTTTACATTAATCCTTGGAGTGGCAATCTTTTATATCTTCAATTCTTTGGAAAGCCAAACAGTTATGCTGAAACTAAATAGTTCAACTAAAGATATTATTAAACTAATGAATAATGTGTTGTCAGGCGTAAGTGTATTTGTTTCATTTATATTAGGGTTTTTAATTGTCTATGCAAATCAATTTTTAATGAAGCGAAGAAAAAAAGAGTTTGGGATATATATGATATTAGGAATGTCAAAAAAACAGATTTCTAAAATACTATTAGTTGAAACTATAACAATTGGTTTGATTTCATTAGTAATTGGTTTAGTCTTAGGAGTCGCTCTATCTCAAGTAATGTCGATTGTTGTAGCTAATATGTTTGAAGCAGACATGACTAAATTTACATTTGTTTTCTCTTTAAGTGCGTGGATAAAAACAATGATTTATTTTGGGATTATGTATCTTCTGGTTATGGTTTTTAATACGATTCAAGTGAATCGCCAACAATTAATTAAATTATTGACAGCAAATAGACAAAATGAAGAAGTTAAATTAAAGAATACCTATCTTTGTATAGGGATCTTTATTGGTGCTGTTGTATTATTAAGTTATGCTTATTATAACGTTACCGCAGGAGCTGGTAATTTAACGAACAGCAGCTCAGTGCTTTTCCAAATGATTTATGGTGCTGTCGCAACGTTTTTAATCTATTGGTCTATTTCAGGTTTGATTTTAAAATTTGTTATGGCATCTAAAAATTATTATTTCAAAAATTTAAATAGTTTTACGGTTAAACAAATTAGTAGTAAGATTAATACAACAGTACTTTCAACAACGGTAATTTGTTTAATGCTTTTTTTAACGATCTGTATTTTTTCAAGTGCTTTTGCGTTAAATAATTCTGCAACAGAAGAGATAAATGAGTTAGCTCCAGTTGATATTCAAATGCAAAAAGATGTAAGTGTTGATAATTTATCAATTACAAAATATTTGTCTCAAAAGCAAATAGGATTAGATGATTTAAAAAACATTTATACATTTATGACTTATCGTACTTCACAATTGACATATAGAGATACTTTTGGCAGTGCCTTTAAAGATGTAAGTGAAAGTTATTTGAATAATTGTGAAGATATTATTAAACTTAGTGATTATAATAAATTGGCTAAAATATATAATTTACCAACTTATGATTTAAAAGACGAATATGTTGTAATGGGGAATTATGAAAATTTAATGTTTAGTCGAAATCAATTTCTTAAAGAAAAACCAGCTATTGAGTTAAACGGAAAGATATATCAGAGTAAATTTGATAAATGTCAAAATGGTTTTTTATCAATGCAGTCTAGTCATATGTGTATGGGAGTGTATATTGTTCCAGATGAAGCGGTTAGTAATTTTATTCCTGCTGATAGTTATTTAGTGGGTAATTATGCTGCAAATGATCAGGATACAAGAAACGAAGTAGATGAAAAAATGCACAGTTATAGCTCTGATGTCTTATTGATTAATACAAGAATTCAAATTTCAAGTAGTAGTGTGTCTATGGGAGCTATGGTTATCTTTATTGGTTTATATATAGGAATTGTATTTTTGATTTCTTGTGCTGCTATCTTGGCACTCAAAGAGTTGTCACAAAGCATTGATAATAAAGGAAAATATCAGATTTTAAGGAACGTTGGTGTTGATGAAAAAATGATTAATCGTTCTTTATTTAAGCAAATAGCTGTTTATTTTGCTTTCCCGCTTATCTTAGCATTGATTCATTCAATTTTTGGTATCCAGGTTTGCAATATAATGCTGCAAACATTTAATCAGGCTAATGTATTTGATGCTATTATAACGACTGGAATCTTTTTAGTTATTATTTATGGTGGTTATTTTATCATCACATACCAGTGTAGTAAAAGTATTATTAAAGATAAGTAGAGGATTATACTGACGAGGGGATTCACTTCAATTTTATATACTAGTAATTGAGGTATAGATTATATGTTATGATGATAACAAGTAGGTGATAAAATGAGTGAGTTTGAAAAGATGAGAGCGGGAGAAATTTATAATCCCCGAGATTTAAAACTGATCTATATGTATGATAAGACAGCGCGGCGTTTGCATAGGTATAATAAAAGGTGTTTTCATGTATATAATATGCGAAGCCGCTTAATGAAAAAAATTATTAATACAAGCGGTAATTTTTGGATTCATCCGCCATTTCAATGTGATTATGGCTGTAATATCTATTTGGGAAAAGATGTTATGATTAATTACGGCTATGTGTTTTTAGATGTTTGTGAAATTAAGATCGGTGATAATACTCTGATTGGTCCACATACCCAAATATATACTGCCTGTCATTCAATCGATCCACAAGAGCGTTTAAAAGAAATTGAATTTGGGAAAGCAGTTACCATTGGGAATAATGTTTGGATTGGTGGAAACTGTACTATTTTACCAGGAGTTACGATTGGCGATAATAGCGTTATTGGAGCAGGCAGTGTGGTAACTAAAGATGTTCCTGCTAACGTACTAGCTTATGGCAATCCATGTCAACTAAAAAAGAAGATATGATTTTATAAAGTTCTTAAGCTTTTGCTAAGAACTTTTCATTATTCTTGACATTTGTCCAGCAATAGTATAAATTTATATCATACTAATACAGTAGGAAAAGAGGGATAGGATGATTTCCGTAAAGATATTAAAAAATAAAAAGATTTTTGAATGGGAACGAATGTATGGCTGTTGTCATAATTAATAATGTTGTTAAATAAATTTATTAAGGAAAGAGGACAGTTAAATGAATATAAATATTTTTGAATTAGGAGCCGTGCTTCTTGCAGGTGTTTTCTTCGCAATTATCTATTTTCTAGGTAAAGTGAAGAAGTATGATTTTGGGCTTTTAACTATTTTAGGATTAGTTTTTGGGGTAGCCGTAGGATTGATTTTTAAAGGACATTATTTGTATTTAGAAGCAATCGGAACGATTTATTCGCATTTGATCTTAGCGATCGTTATCCCGCTATTATTATTCAGTATTATTTCAAGTATTACAAATTTAGGAACATCGATCAAATTAAAGAAAATAAGTGCCAAAGCGATAATATTTTTATTATTAAACACCCTACTAGCTAGTACTATAACACTGACCTTAGCAGTAGTAACTAAAGTTGGAAGTGGCATAAATTATCAATTGGCAAGTGATTATAAAGCGGTGGAAGTTCCGGCATTCATCGATACGATCATTAATTTATTTCCAAGCAATTTGGCTAACAGTTGGGTAAATGGCGAAGTAGTACCTATTGTAATTTTCGCTGTAATTGTTGCGATTGCCTACAATAAGATTGCCCGTAATCAGCAAAAAGCTGTTTTACCGTTTAAGCATTTTATAGATGCCGGAAATCGTGTGATGGGAGAGGTTGTTAACTTTGTTATTAGCTTTACACCGTATGCTGTATTAGCATTGATTGCACGTGCAGTAAGCAAGAGTGCTCTAAGTGATCTGATTCCGCTATTGAGCGTCTTAGGATTAGCATATTTATTGAGTATAATCCAAATTTTTGGGGTAACCAGTGTTTTATTAAAGGTGGTAGGAAAGTTAAATCCGCTTAATTTCTTTAAAGGAATTTGGCCGGCTGGGGTAGTAGCATTCACTTCTCAAAGTAGTATTGGGACAATTCCTGTCACTGTTAGACAACTTACAAAGAAACTAGGAGTTAATGAAGATGTTGCTTCATTTGTAGCTAGTTTAGGGGCTAATCTAGGTATGCCGGGATGTGCAGGAATTTGGCCAGTTTTATTAGCAGTCTTTGCAATAAATGTTTTGGGGATTGATTATTCAATCGGTCAGTATATATTTTTAATTGTTTTAGCTGTAGTAGTATCAATTGGAACTGTTGGGGTGCCTGGTACTGCAACCATTACTGCTACTGCATTATTTGCTTCAGCAGGCTTACCGATTGAAATTATTGTTTTATTAGCACCTATTTCAAGTATTGTAGATATGGCAAGAACAGCAACTAATGTTGTTGGTGCCGCTAGTGCTGCAATGTTAGTTGCCCGAAGTGAAAATGAATTAGACCTTGCTGTTTATAATAATGAAACAATCGGACAGCCGGATTTAGAAATAATTTAAAAATAGAAGCTATGAAGATAAATTCATAGCTTTTTTATGTTCATATTTTAGTGAAAACAATCTATCTGGAAAAATAATCAAGAATAGTTATTTTTCTTTATTTGTATAATTTTGACATTTTTATGATTTTGTTTCATATAAATTATTGATAAAGCCAAAAATGAGCATGTTTTTATATAAAAACACTGGTTAAAGCGGTATAATTGGTATTGTAATATGATATCTATTGTGATATATTGTAAACAGATATTAGATAGAGGCGCGAATTGTTAAGAAGTTTTTACCATAAGATGCAAACCAGGTAAAAAGGGAGGAGCGTTCGCCGAAGAGATAAATGATTGCATGCGTTTATCCTCTGGGCTTATAGTGAAGATCTATAAGACTGTCATTATCAATAGATAATGGTGAGCTATCATTGTTCATACGCTGTTTATGTTGCAATGATACTCATTGCAACTTTTTTTGTAAAGGAGAACAATGATGGAAAATATTATTGATGCAGTGAGCTACGAAGAAAATATTATTCAATTACAACTTAGAAATGTTCCTAAACACCCAATGATTATTGCCAAGATATTTACAATCTTGAGTGAGTGTGGGGTAAATGTAGATATGATTTCTCAAGTAATGATTGAAGATGCGATGCAAATTGAGATTACACTTGATGAAAAATATCAAAAGAATCTTAATGATGCAATTATGAGATTAAAAGATGAGGTTAAGCAATTAGAAATTGCGACTAATCGTAAATATTTTAAAATTGCAGTTGGGGGAAAATTACTAGAAACGACCCCTGGGGCAGCGGCTAAAGTATTTACTATTTTAGGGGATAACAACATTCATTTTTATCAAGTAACAACCTCTAAACGAACAATCTCGTTTATTGTTGATAAGAAACACAAAGAATTAGCAATGAAAAAATTAGATGAAGCTTTTGGCTTAAATATATAGGAGGAAATTATGGCTATTTTTGAAGGTAGTGCAGTAGCACTAGTATTACCAATGCATGAAGATGGAAGTATTGATTATGATGGATTTAGATGTCAGGTTCAAAGAATGCTTGATGGCGGTGTTCAAGCTTTATTAGTTAATGGAACTACTGGTGAAACTGCAACGATTCATATTGATGATGAATTTAAATTATTAGATATTACATTAGAGATGGCAGCGGGAACTGGTGTAAAGGTTATCGCTGGAGCAGGATCAAATGACACCGCAACAGCTTTAAAGAAAGCACATTATGCTAAAGAAAAAGGGGCTGATGCAATTTTAGTTGTAACTCCATATTACAATAAAACAAGTCAGCGTGGTTTGATCAAACATTATACGACAGTTGCTGATGCAGTAGATATTCCAATGATTTTATATAATGTTCCAGGAAGAACGGGAATAAATATTAATGTTGCAACAGTTGTTGAATTAGCTAAACATAAAAATATTGTTGCTATGAAAGATGCAACAGATAATATTGCATATGCAATGGAAGTTTTAGCTAAAACTCAAGGTATGGATTTTGATATGTATTCAGGATGTGATGATAATATCTTGCCATTTATTTGTGCCGGAGGAAAAGGAGTTATTTCAGTATTATCAAATATTTATCCACGCCAAACTGAATTGTTGGCTCAATTAGCATTAAAAGGTGATTTACCTAAAGCTCAAGAATTGGCCTATGCTCTTGAGCCGGTATGTCGCTATTTGTTCATTGATGTTAATCCAATTATGCCTAAAGCTGCATTAGCAAGAATGAATGTATGTAAACCGACATTGAGATTGCCTTTGATTGAAACAACCGAAGAAAATAAAAAATTATTGTTTGATGCGATGGATGCATTTGAAAAGTTGGGGTTTTAAGATGAAAGTATTAGTATATGGATATGGATTAATGGGGAAAAAGATTGCCCATAAAGTAAGAAGTCAAAATGATATGGAATTAATGGGAATTGTAAGTTATGAATTTGATGAAAAAGTTCCTGAAAAAACATATAGTTCATTAAAAGAGTGCGATGAAAAAGCCGATGTCATCATCGACTTTTCTCATCCGAACAATTTAAATGATATTTTAACGTATGCATTAGCGAATCAAACAAAATTAGTAATTGCTACGACAGGTTATAGTCAAGAACAGCTTGATCAAATTAAAGAAGCATCTAAAGAAATTGCTATCTTTCAATCATATAACACATCATTTGGGGTGCAGATGGTTACAAAAATGTTACGACAATTCGCAAAAGAATTTTATGACGCAGGATATGATATTGAGATCCTTGAAAAACATCATAATCAGAAAATTGATGCACCTTCAGGAACTGCTGAATTATTATATGAAGTTATGGCTGAGGAAATTGATGGCGTAGAAGCGTGTTATGATCGCAGCAGTCGTCATGAAAAACGAAAGAAAGAAGAAATTGGGATCCAGTCATTGCGTGGGGGAACAATTTTTGGGGAACACACGATTATGTTTGCGGGAGTAGATGAAATTATTGAAATCAAGCATACGGCTTTATCAAAAGAAGTATTTGTTCAAGGTGCGATTAGTGCTGCTTATGCACTAAATGATAAAGATAATGGTTTATTTACTTTAAAATCATTATATTAATAGGGGGAAAATATGGTCTTACAAACGGAATTTGCACAAATTAAAAATAATAACTTATACATAGATGATGTTAAAGCAACAGAGTTAGCAAAAAAATATGGAACACCTTTATATGTTATGTCTGAAGGACATATTAGACATCAATTTAATAAATTAAAAACGAAAATGATTGAAAAGTATGAAAATACACTACCATTATTTGCATCAAAATCATTTTCTTGTATTGCAATTTATAAAATTGCTAAAGAATATGGTGTTGGAATCGATTGTGTATCAGCGGGTGAGATTTCAGTTGCTTTAAAAAGTGGATTTGATCCTAAAAAGATTTATTTCCATGGAAATAATAAATTACCATCAGAAATAGAATACGCGTTAGAAAACGGGGTAGAAAATTTTGTAATAGATAATTTTTATGAAATAGATTTAGTCCAAGAAATTGCTTCGAGATTAGGTGTCAAAATAAATGGGATTGTCAGAATCACACCGGGGGTTTATGCAGGAGGTCATGACTATATTCGAGTTGGTGCCAAAGATACAAAATTTGGTTTTAGCAGCCATGATAATACATATCTAAAAGCAATCAAAAAGGTAATTGATGCTCCAAATATTAATTTTGATGGAATACATTGTCATGTTGGCAGCCAAATTGAAGATATTCAAGCGTATGTTTTAGCAATGAATAAATTTGTTGAAATTGCTTATGAAATTTATGATATTTTTGGAATTGTAATTAATAAATTAAATGCAGGTGGTGGTTTTGGAATTGCTTATACAGCTGCTGATAACCCATTAGAATTTGAAACAGTAGTTGATACGATCATGGAAATCATTACTAAAGGATTTGATGCTCGGGGATTAAAACGTCCGATGGTCCTAGTTGAGCCTGGCCGTTATTGTGTAGGAAATGCTGGAATCACATTATATACCGTCGGGTCATCTAAATATATTAAAGATATTCGTGATTATATTACAGTTGATGGTGGGATGACTGATAATATTCGTTCTAGCTTATATGCTGCTAAATATGATGCTATTATTGCAAATAAAGCAGAAATGCCGACGGATCACCTAATTACTGTTGCTGGAAAGAACTGTGAATCTGGGGATATTTTAATTAAGGATATTATGTTACAAGACCCAGAGCCCGGAGATATTCTGGCAATGTTTTCAACAGGAGCGTATCATTATTCAATGTCATCAAATTATAATCAATTGCCAAAACCGGCAGTGGTATTTACGTATGAAGGTAAGGATCGTGAAGTGATTCGTCGCCAGACATTTGATGATTTAGTTTATTACGACATTGATTCAAAATATTAATTAAAGCGGCATATGCCGCTTTAAACATAGATGGAGGAATTTATGGAATTAACCTATAAGAATATTAAAGAGATTTCGCAAGAGAGATTAGTTGATTTATTTAAATCGGTAGAGTGGGAGTCAGCGAACTATCCTGCTCAATTAGTACAGGCAATAAAAAACTATGGAAGTGTTTTTAGCGCTTGGGATAATGATAAGTGTGTTGGTCTGGTTGCTTCGATGGACGATAGTATCATGGTTGCTTATGTTCATTATGTTTTAGTCAATCCACAATATCAAAAATATGGAATTGGTAAAAAACTGATGCAAATGATGCTGGAACATTATAAGGACTATCATAAAGTTTGTTTGATTGGTGTAAATACTGCTGTTGGTTTTTATGAACATCTTGGTTTTGAAGTTAATGAAAAAGCAAAACCAATGTTTTATCTGAATAAGAATTATTAATAAAAAATGACTTTTTAAGGAGTCATTTTTATTTAGTCTTATTTTTGGGCAATTACACAAATAGTTTTACTTGTTTTATCATATTTTTGTCCAATGACATCTTTATAAAAATCAAGTTTAGTAAAGCCGGCATTTTTTAAGTCTCTCTCTAATTCTTTCAGGGAAAAAGTATGTTCCCAGATATTATAAGTAGTTATTCTATCTTCATTAATGACAGTATACTGATTTAAAAATGTATGGACATTATCATAACGATAAAAAGCATTTAAAACTAAGTGCCAGTCATTATGCCAAAAACCATTTTCATTTATTTGCCAATTTTTATGTTCTACCGCTCCATCATATTGTAAAGGAGTAAAGACATCAAATAATAAAGCGCCTTTGGGGGATAATGTGTTATAGATCTTTTGCAAGAGCTTTTTCCTAGTAGCAGGAGGAAGGACACCAAAATCACAATAAATTAAAGTAACTAAATCATAGTGCTGTCTAAAGTTCGATTTGGTATAGTCACTACGAAGGTAAATAATATCAAATCCTTTTTGTTTGGCGGAAGCCTGAGCATAACTGATTGACCGTTTTGATAGATCGATACCAGTAACCTGATAACCATACTGATAGAATAATTCAGCATAAATACCGGGGCCACAACCAAGATCAAGTAAGTTGTTATAATGATGATTAGGTAGTACAGTATTGATCCAGGCAACTGATTTTTTTACAAAGTCAAGTTTACGGGTAGCTGATTCTTGGTTCTCGTTAAGATGAGCTTTTAACATGCCTTTTGAAATATGAGGGTCGTCCCAAATACTTGCTGTACTTTGTTCAAATAATTTAGGTCGCGTATTTAATTGTTTTAATATGTCTTTCATCGTGTTTTGTCCTTTCGTATGATCCGGTAACTAGATAAAATAAAAAACTGTGGTTATTTCCACAGTTAAGAGTTTTGACTATTAATGTGGAAATTAAAATAATCATTTGGGCATAACAATAAAACCTGTTTTTGACAGGTAAAAAATTATGCATTTTTGATTATCTAAGTTTTCCACGTTTCACTTATGTTACTGATTATGTAACATCAAGTGCGCCGGACAAAATCATCTCCTTAATAGTTACCGTAATTAAATTATATAGTATTTGTAAAGTAAAAACAATTAATAAAAGCCATAACTGCTATGGCTTTTATTAATTTATAATTTGTCTGTTTTAAGACATAGATAATCAATTTCAGCAGGAGTTAATCTTATTTTTAACGCCTCAGCACATGAATCAAATTCACTTTTATTACGACTACCAACAATAGCTGCAACATCAAATGGCTGGTCAAGTACATATGCAAGGGCAATATTGATTGAAGGAACCCCTTTGAGTTTTCCTAATTCTTTAGCCCATTTGTTGGCAATATTCTACTGCCGCTTGAACACGATCTAGTTCCCAATTGGATACACCATAAGTAGTAATTAAACCTTCTTGACGATGCTGTTCTAAACGATCCATTATTTCATTGACAGGGACACTAGGATCATCGCGATGAAGTAAGTAAATATCAAAATGATCGCACCCTGTATGAAGTAAACTATAATGAAGATCGTCAGTAATAATATCTGGCTTTACTCGCCAATACTCTGGATGATGGCAGCCTTCAGGGGTAATAATTGGGTGACATGCTTTATCCATAATTACTAATTGATCGCGATTATTACGAGAATCAAACCATTTTTTTAAAACTCGTTCAGATTCACAAGCATGTTCTTCATCTTTGTTTGCCCCATAAAATCTACCTGTGTCGATTACTGTTCCTCCAGCAGCAACATATTGATCCAGCATTGTAAAAATTTCTTCTTCAAAGGCTGGATTAAACCAGGCTGTACCCATAATTAATTTTGAAATCGGTTTGTCTAAACCTTTAATGTTAATATATTCCATTTTTTCATCTCCTAAGCAGTTTTTTTGATTAAATAAGTATTTAAGATAAGACCGATGATTGCAACACCAATAGCAACTAAATAGACATTGTTATAGGCAAGGGGGCCGGCTTCACTGTTAACAAAATTAGCAGCTATCTGAGGTCCAAATAGAGAGCCGATTGAATTAGGAATAATTCATACACTATCATCACAATATATTCCAGATACAATCAGAGGTTATCTCCAGCAATATCCCCAAACAGAGTTTAAAATTCAAACTGATAAAACAGAAAATATTATTAAAGGGCTAAAAGAACATAAATATGATATAGGTTTTTGTGGAAAAATAATTGCTCCAGAATTAGTTTTTATTCCTGTTTTATATCAGGAATTTGTTGCTGTTGTTCCACCAGATCACGAACTTGCAAATAAGCAGGAGATAAGTTTAGAAGAATTAGTAAACTATGATTTAGTAGGCTATCTTGATGATTTAGTAATTGCTCAACCAGTTAAAGAAATTTTTGCAGAACATAAATTGGAGCCCCGCTATATTTCTAAACAGGAAAATGAATTATTGATTGGTGGGATGATCAATCAAGGGTTTGGTGTAGGAATCGCTGCTAATACATCATTTTTAAAAGAATTTGATTTAAAGGTCATTCCTTTAAAATTAAAAAAAGATTACCGTGTAATCTATCTAGTTTATAATAAAGTAGATTATATTTCAGCAGCTGCAGAAAACTTTATCAACTATATTGCAATTAATAAAATAAATTTATAAAAAATTGCTGAAATGCAGTAACTCTTTAATCACTGTTTAATAATTTTGTTGTCTGTAAAGCTCTTGCTAAGATAACATAAATAATAATGCCACCAGCAGTCTGCATAGTTAGACCAGGTAAAGCTCCAAGTGCAGCGGGCCAAGTAAATAAAAAAGTTTCAGCTGCTGTATAAGCTATAATTTGGAAAACGCCACCACCAATTGCACTTATTATTTTACTTGGATACTGTTCCCAAATAATTCCCATGATCCAGGCCATAATGAATTTAATAATTAAAGTTGGTCCGATCCAGATAGCTGCACCACATAGTAAATCGGCTAAAGCACCTCCTAATGCACCGGCAAAGGCACCATCTCTTTTACCTAGAATCAATACACTTAAAAAGATCATACTGTCGCTCATATGAAAGTATCCTCCAGTAGCTGGATTGGGAATTCTAATACTGAATGTTCCAACAAAAATTAGGACTATCATTAGTGATGTTTTTGCGAGTTGATTTGTTTTTTCATTAATCATTTCTAATTCCCCTTTAGAATTGATAATATAATAGCAAAATATTGACCATATCTTAATAACCAATAATAAGATATTTTAAAAGGACAGTTTAAATTAATATAGAGAAAAAGTAATCTATGTAGTGACCAACTTTAGGAGGTCACTTTTTATATGAAGTAGAGTAAAGAACTTAAATTAGAATGTATTTAAAAACATAAAAAATGGTGAATGCATAAAAGGACCACCAGGAATTAAACATGAAGTTTTTATAATTAAGTTCTTCGCTGGTCTAGGATATTTGATTCACTTGGAGAAATAGGATTAGAACATGGAAGAGCAACCATATCTGTTGAACAAAGAATCGAATTGATTAATAGAGTTTAAAACAAGAGAACAACTCAAAGCTGCAATGAGTGAATATATCGAATATTATAATAACGAGAGAATCAATACAAAAAGAAAAGGATTGAGTCCACTTGCATATAGACAACAATCCTTTCAAGATTTAGCTTTAATTTAATGTGTCCAACTTTTTGGGAATACTACACTAAATCACTTTTTTCTTTGGTTTATTTAATTCCTCATGGATACCTTGCATTTTATAATCCAGATTAGAAATTGTTTTAGCACATTCAATTAGCTCATCACGAACTCCATCAGGAACTTCATTATCAGCTTTATATCGCAAGTGATGTTCTAAACTTGCCCAAAAGTCCATCGCAATCGTTCTAATTTGAATTTCTACAGTAGTTGGCTGAACTTTCTCTGCTAAGAAGATAGGAACTTCAACAACTAGATGTAAACTACGATAACCATTCTCCTTGGGATGTTTAATGTAATCTTTTTTGGCAATAAGTTTAATATCACTTTGTTTTATTAATAAATCAGCAATTTTATAGACATCGCTAACATAATTACAAATAACGCGAACACCAGCAATATCAGTCAAATTAGTTACAATAGAATCTAAAGATACTTCTAGGCCCCGTTTTTCTAGTTTTCCCAATATACTGTTTACAGATTTTAAACGATATTCCATATGATGAATAGGATTATGATCATGTTTTATTTTAAACTCATCATCAAGAATTTCTAATTTTGTTCTTACTTCTTTAATTCCCGCATCATAAAGTTGTTGCAGCGCCATAAATTCTTGTAAAGTGTCAGTTATATCTGTATTAGGAACTAGTGCGGTAAAAGGATCACTGACAATTTCCTTTTGCATAATTCGATTAGTCATAAAATACCCCTTTATTAAATATTTTTTGTATAACTTAATCATAGTTGGTAATAATGAACTTGAGGTGAACTAGATGAAAAAAACAATTGTAGTATTATTAATTATGATGAATATTGTATCAGTAAATGCTTCAAGTAATGACCCAAAATATAAAATAATTGCCAATAGTAATAGTGATAAAGATATTAAGACAATGTATGAAACAAAAGATGACTTAATTAAAGACTATAAAGATTGGATTAAAAGTGTTGATGATGTTGATCAAGCACTAGCTGATCATCAAAAAGATTATCAAGCTAAGTATTATAATGGAGAATATACAATTGTCCTAGGCGCTGGCAAAGGAAAGGAACTTACGGGTACTTTGAAGGCAAGTTATTGTGTAAGTAGTAAAGAAATTAAAAAGAAATCATTTTTTGCAGAATTATTTTCTTAAGATTATCAGTGAAGCGAATTCTTCTAGTTGGTTATATCCAACTTTTGGAACTCATTTTACTGATAGTCTTTTATTATGTCCTAAATATAACTGAAATATGCTATACTATTTAATAGAGTAGTAATGAAAGGAGTCAGAGATGAAAACAGTAAAAGATGCTGAAATCTTTTGTCAATATATAGCCCATGAGTATCTTGGGAAGCGTAATTATAAGTTATTAGAAGATATAATTGATAAAAGGATTACAATCATTGGGACGGGAGCTCACGAGGTTAGTCGCAACATTCAAGAACTTATGACGGCTTTGAATAAAGAAGCAGAACTTTGGGATGGAACTTTTATAATTGAAGATGAATGGTATCAGGGAACTGAATTAGCTGATAACTTATTTGTAGTAATTGGCCAAATTGAGGGCCGACAAAATAGTAACGACCAGTTAGTCTATAGTTTTTCATCACGAGTAACCTTTATTATTGAATATCATGATATGCAGTGGAAGATTATCCATGTTCATCAATCAGTACCGGATTATAGTCAAGGTGATGATGAGTTTTTCCCACAACGGATTGTCGAAGAAAGTAATGCCCAGTTAAAAAAAGAAATTGCTGAAAAGACGAAGGAATTAGAGATGTCCAATCAACAAGTAATCTATAATTTAAGACATGATTATCTTACTGGAATATTAAATCGTCCATCACTTGAAAAAGAAGTTACTGAAGCGATGAGTAATCATCAGTATGGAGTGATCTTAGTATTAGACATAGATTATTTTAAAGAAGTTAATGATAATAATGGTCATCCGTATGGTGATGAGGTTTTGATAAAATTAGCTAATACAATGCAAGAAAGTTTTAAATCAGGAATTTGTGGTCGCATTGGCGGTGATGAATTTATCATTTATCTGGCTTTAGACGATGCTAATTATGATGCAATTGAAAAGACTATTAAAGAATTTAAACAAAATTGGCAGAAGAATATTACAACAATTGATAGAAGCAGCACAATTACTTTAAGTATCGGGGGAGCATATTATCCTAAACATGGTAAAAATTATCAAGAGTTGTGGTCTAATGCCGATAAAGCACTATATTTAAGTAAAAATAATGGTCGAAACAGAATATCTATATATCAACTCTAAACAGTTCTCGAAAGGGAACTGTTTTATGTTTAAAATAAATCGTTTCGTTAATAATTTAAGAGATCAAACATATAATAAAATTAGAGGTGGAACATGTTAACAAAATTTGATGAACAAGCCCAAAAAGCAATTGTGGTAGGCGAAAGTATTGCTTTTGATTTAGGTCATAATAATGTCGGTAGTGAACATTTACTGCTATCGCTGTTAAAGATAAGTGATTCCAAATTACGGGAATTAGTTAAGAAATATGATGTTGATGATAAAAATATATATGAGGATATAAAAAGGTTGTTTGGGACAAATGATGATCAACCTTTTTATATGGAGTATAGTGATGCTGTAAAAAGTATCTTAGAAGCAGCAATGGAAATCACTAATCAACAAAATAAAAGTAAAGTAACGCTTAATATCCTAACAATTGCTTTATTGCAGAGTGAAGAAAGTGTAGCTCACGAATTATTAAAGAAATATAAAGTTGATTTTGAAGAAATTATCTATCAATTAAATGAAAGTAGTGAATTAGAAACTAAATTAGATCAGATTCAATCACTAGTTAATCTTAATAAGAAAGTAAAACAGGGTGAACATTTAATTGTTGGTAGACAAAAAGAATTAGAAAAATTATGTATGATTTTAAGTAAGAAAGAAAAAAATAATGCGTTGATTATTGGTGAAGCTGGTGTAGGTAAGTCAGCTTTAGTAGAAAAATTAGCGTATTTAATTAATCAAAAACAAGTAAATGAAGGATTAAAAAAGAAAATTATTTATGAATTGAGCTTATCTAGTATTGTTGCAGGAACAAAATATCGTGGTGAATTTGAAGAAAAGCTACGAAAGATTATTGATAAGGTAAAGGAAATGGATAATGTCATCATTTTTATTGATGAGATCCATAATATTATTGGAGCTGGTGGCGCCGAAGGGGCTATTGATGCTGCTAATATTTTAAAACCGTATTTAGCGAGAAAAGATCTAACGATTATTGGTGCAACAACGACAGAAGAATATTTCCAGCATTTTGAAAAGGATCAAGCAATGAATCGACGTTTTAGTGTTATTACACTAAAAGAAAATACTAAAGAAGAAACATTAGAAATTTTACAGAAAACTAAATTATTTTATGAGCAATTTCATCAGATTGAAGTCGATAATGAAGTTTTAACATATTTAGTTGATAATGTTGATCGTTATATCAAAAATCGAACTTTCCCTGATAAAGCCATCGATATTTTTGATTTAGCTTGTGTTAAAGCTCGATTTAAGCAGCAACATATTATTACTAAACAAATTGTTAAAGATGTTATAGAAGAATATACATCAGTTAAGATAAGTGAGGATTATGATTATGATGAAATTAAAGCAAAATTGAATCATCATATTATTGGACAAAGTAAAGCGATTGAACAAATAATCAATCAATTAAAATTAACAAAACAGTCAAAACAACCAAGTGCAGTAATGTTATTTGTTGGAAATAGTGGTGTTGGAAAAAGTGAAAGTGCAAAACAGCTTTCAAAACTTTTGGGGCGTAAATTGATTCGCTTAGATATGAGTGAATATCGTGATAGCAGCAGTGTTCAAAAGATAATTGGAGCAGCCCCGGGATATGTTGGTTATGATAAACCAAGTTTATTACTGGGACAATTACAAACCTATCCTAAAAGTATTATTCTTTTAGATGAAATTGATAAAGCAAGTCAAGATGTTATAAATCTTTTTCTTCAAGTATTTGATGAAGGTTATTTAGAAGATAGTCATAAACGAAAAGTATATTTTAATAATACAATTATTATTATGACGTCAAATAAAGGGACTGCTAAAAATACATTAGGATTTAAAAAGAATAATCATAGTAGTAAAGTTAAGAATTTTTTTAGTGATGAATTATTAAGCCGTATCGATGAAATAATTAATTTTAAGAATTTAACAAAAATGGATTTAAAGAAAATTATTCGTAAAAATTGTCCTCATGAGGTTAAAGAAGAAGATATTGAGTTGATTTTAAAGGAATATGATATGAAACTTCAAGGAAGAGGAATTGTTAAAGCAGCTAATAAATATTTTCAAAATAAAGCGAAGGCCCAAAGTTAATTGAGTCTTCGCTTTTTCCATAAAATAATTAATAGTGTGATGATTGCAATAATCAGTGCGTATTGTTTAACATATTTACTAATTAAGATCCAGTTATTTCCTAAAATAATTCCAAGAACTACTAAAATACTATTCCAAATGATTGTACCAATCAAAGTATAAAATGAGAAACTAAAGAAGTTCATTTTAGTAATTCCGGCAGGCAGAGAAATCAATGATCTAACAATCGGAATCAAGCGACCAATAAGAACAGAGATTTTTCCATATTGTTCAAACCAGTTAAGGGAACGGGATAGATCATGACGTTTAAAATAAAATCGGACTAGAAGCTTTTCGAGTCGTTCTAGATTGATTAAGTAGCCAAACCAATATAGAATCACTGCGCCTAAATAAGAACCAAGCGAAGCAACTGTAATTACGCCTAGAGGTGTTAGGTTTGTGATCGTTGTCATGAAACCGCCAAAAGTTAAAATTATTTCACATGGGATAGGCGGAAATAAATTTTCAATCGCAATTAAAAGAAAGATTGCCTTGTAGCCGTAGGTGTTAATATAAGCGAGAAGGTTTGTGAGCATAAGTGACCTCCTGTTTTGATAATGGGATTACTTTATTAGCCAGATAGATCAATAAGTTATCAAATGGTAATAGAATAATAGTTGAAATGATATTAAAGAAAGTATGCATATAAGCAATTTGCATCATATAATTTGGAGTCAAGGATTCGATGAATGAAACTAGTGGGATAAATTTTGCTAAGATTACAAAAATAATAGTTCCGAGTACATTAATTAAGATATGAATAGCACTTAAACGTTTTGAACTGCGATCGCCATTAAGTGATGCTAAAACTGCGGTTATACAAGTGCCAATATTTTGACCATAAATAACATTGGTAGCCATTGCAAAACTAATTAATCCCTTTTGATAAATAGTTTGCAAGACGCCAACTGATGCAGTTGAGCTTTGAATCAACGCCGTAAAAACTGTTCCAACTAAAATAGCGGTTAAAGGATTGTCTAAATGACCAAACATATTAATAAAATATGGGGATGTTTGTAATGGTGCCAGAGCTACGGCCATACTGTCCATTGCTAAAAAAATCAATCCTAGGGCCATTAAGACACGTCCTAAATAAGCAATTTTATTTTTTAAGAACATTAGTAATAATCCAAGGACACATAAATAGATTGCTGACTGACCTAAATCTAAAGCAATCATGAGTCCAGTTACAGTAGTTCCGATATTAGCACCTAAAATAATCCAAGTTGCTTGATTTAATGAAATTAGATGACTATTAAGGAGACCGATGAGAATAATAGTTGTAGCAGAGGAACTATGAATTATTGCTGTGATGGCTGTTCCGGTGATAACACCTAAATATTTATTTGAAGATAGTTTATATAAAATATTTTCAAGCTTATCGTTTGCTAAGGTATCAAGGCTAGTTGACATTAGATGCATACTATAAAGAAAAACACCGAGACTAGCAATAAAACCAATTATATTTTTAGTAATAAAATCACTCCCTTATTATTACTAATTATATTAATAAATCGATAAATAATGTTTGTTTTCAAGATAATCATTAAATGTTACAATGAGTGAAAGGATGTGATATTGATGAATTATAGTGCGATTATTTTATGTGCTGGAAAAGGAAGCCGGAGTGGACTGGATTATAATAAAATGTTATATCGTTTTGGTGATCAAACTGTGTATCAAATGACGATGAAAACTTTTTTAAATGATCCGCGCTGTAAGCAGCTTGTTGTAGTTACAAAAGCGGATGAGATAACTGATTTAAAACAGTTAGTGACAGATAAGAGAATTGTTTATGTTTATGGAGGTAAAGAGCGTCAAGATAGTGTTTATAATGGCCTGCAGGTAGTTGACCAGGATCATGTATTAATCCATGATGGAGCTAGACCATATATAACGACAGAAAAAATAGATGATTTATTATTATGTTTAAAAGAATATGATGCCTGTTTATTGATGGTACCAGTTAAAGATACGATCAAACTTTGTTGTGATGATACTGTTGAGGTGACTTTGCCGAGGGCAAGATTGATGCAAGCTCAAACTCCGCAAGCCTTTAAAACGAGTTTAATTAAAGTTTGTTATCAACAGGCTCAAGATAGTGGGTTTATTGCTACTGATGATGCCTCATTGGTTGAAGAGTTTAGTACAGCTCCAGTCAAAGTTGTAATAGGCAGTTATGAGAATATTAAAATAACTACTCCTGAGGATCTTTAAATGAAGGAAAGAAATAATAATTTTATTACTCATAAAATCATTATAATCATTGTTTTATTAGGATTGATCATGGGGGCGTTAGTTTATCAGTTGCGCTTAGCAGGGGAAGGCGAAACTACGATAACAGCTAAAGAGTTAAAGGGACAGATAGTTGATATAACACATGAAACAATCAGTTTGCGTGATGATAATAATATTGTTTATACGGTGGATTGTCAAAAGGCCAAAATAAAAGGTGATGAGTTACAGTATGGGAACTTAGTAACTATCAAATATACGGGTAAACTCGAGCAAACAACCGCGATACAAGCAATTGATGTTTTAGGCTTAAATGTTCAAGCGGTTCAAGTTAGAAATGGTGGAACTGGTAATACGGATGCTACGATAGCTTCGCATAAGATTGCAGTAATGGTTGAAAAGATGACGTTAGAGCAGAAAATAGCACAATTATTTTTAGCTCGGTGTCCTGAAAGTCAAGCAGTTGAGTTGTTGTCACAATATCAATTAGGTGGCTATATGTTATATAATCGTGATTTTCATAATCGGACCCGTGAGGAAGTAATTGAAAATATTCAGTCATATCAAAAAGCAGTTACTATCCCGATGTTGATTGCAGTAGATGAAGAGGGCGGAACTGTAGTACGGGTTAGTAATAATTTACGTAGTAACAAATTTCGTTCTCCCCAAGATGTTTTTAAAGCAGGCGGGATGGACGCTATTATTAGTGATGCTACAGAAAAGTCGGAGTTTTTAAAAGAATTTGGAATTAATGTAAATATAGGTCCGGTAGCTGATGTTGCAATGAGTAAAGATGATTTTATTTATCAACGTTCATTTGGAACTGATCCTAATGAAACAGCTGAATTTGTGAAAAATGTCGTAAAGGCAATGAATGATATTAAGATGGGAAGTGTTTTAAAACATTTTCCCGGATATGGGAACGTTGCTGATAATCATACTGCTATATGCCATGATTCACGTGATTATGATTCGCTTGTCAATAATGATTTCTTACCATTTAAAGCTGGAATATCTGCAGGTGCAAATAGTATTTTGATTAGTCACATAGTAGTTGATAGTATTGATGATCAAAATCTAGCATCATTGTCACCTAGAGTGAGTAAGATTTTACGAGATGACTTAAATTATCATGGCGTTATTATTGCTGATGATATTTCAATGGCTAGTGCAAAAGCCTTTGGAAGTGAAGGTGAAGTTGCGCTTAAAGCGATTAAGGCAGGGAATGATTTAATTATGACTTCTAATCCTCAAGAACATATCTCGGCACTTATTACAGCAGCTAAGAATGATGAAATATGTCTCAATTCGTTGGATCGTTCTGTAATGCGAATCTTAACTTGGAAAAGTCAGTTAGGGATACTGTAAAATATGATGATTTAATCAAATAAATCATTGCTTTGTTTTGATTGGTGTGCTATTATAATTGAGCATGTAAAAATATTATATTTACTGCCTGCTTATCCAAAGAGATAAGCCAATAGACCATAGGAGGTATAGAAATGAACAAGTATGAAATTATGTTTATTGTAAAACCTGACGTTGAAGATGACGCTAGAAACGCTTTAATCGAAAGCTTTAAAGGAATTTTAACTGCTAACGGTGGAACTGTTGATAACGTTGACGAATGGGGATTACGCGATTTAGCTTATGAAATCAAAGATTACAAAAAAGGGTACTATGTAGTTGTTGATGCTACTTGTACAGCTGCTGATGTTGCTGAATTTGAACGATTATCAAACATCAATGCATCTATGTTACGTCATTTAACTCTTCGCAAATAGAAGGAGGCGTACTAGATGATTAATAGAGTAGTCCTGGTAGGACGAATGACTAGAGATCCTGAACTTAGAAGAACACCACAAGGTGATGCGGTTACTTCTTTTACTTTAGCGGTAAATCGTAATTTTACAAGCAGAGATGGTCAACAACAAGCAGATTTTATTAATTGTGTTGTGTGGCGTAAACCTGCTGAAAATGTTGAGAGATATTGTTCTAAGGGAAGTTTAGTTGGTGTTGAAGGAAGAATCCAAACACGTAGCTATGACAATACTCAAGGTCAAAAGGTATATGTTGTAGAAGTTATTTGTGATAGTGTGCAATTCTTAGAAACAAGAGCTGCTCGTGAAAGGCAACCACAGCCACAACAACAAATGCAACAACCGTACCAACAACCACAAAATAATGATAATTTCTATGATATGAAAACAGTTGAATTAGAAAAAGAATTTGATAATTCAATTAATACATATGATATCATGGAAGATGATATTCAGTTTTAAAGAAAGGAGTTTTCAAAATGGCATTTAGAAAACAAAGAATGGGTAGAAAAAAAGTTTGCTACTTCACTAAAAACAAAATTACTTACATCGATTACAAAGATGTTGAATTATTAAAAAGATTCGTTTCAGCTAACGGGAAAATTATCCCAAGACGTGTAACTGGTACTAGCGCTAAATATCAAAGAATGTTAGCTACAGCTATCAAACGTGCTCGTCAAATGGCTTTATTACCATACGTTGGTGAATAGTTAAAATGATGAAAAAACCTCGATAAAATCGAGGTTTTTTTTGTGGAATAGCGTTTTATACGTGATTTATACGTGATTTTGAACGGAGAAGTGCGTATTATTCGTCGTTTTCGTCCTCTAAATTGAGGTCAACTAGATCGGCGACGAACTTCTGACGAGCATGTAATACATCTGTATATGTATCAGCGGTAATATTAATATCACTATGACCAAGATGAGCAGATACAGTCTTTAGATCAACATCATTCATCAGTAATAGTGTTGCATTCGTATGACGCAAGAAGTGAACGGTTATGTATTCATAGTCCGTTCCTTTTTTTATTGAAGCAAGTCTAGATGATACAGTATGACGATTAATGTAATTACCAGTATTACCTGCAAAGACTAGATTATGATCTTCATATACATTACATAAAGCTTTCTTCTTTTCATCCTGATCTTCCTTGACGAGTTTGAGTAAGTTCATAAGTGTATCAGATATATATAAAGTTCTAAAACCATTATCGGTTTTTGGTGGACCAACATAAATATTACCACTAATGATGTTGACAGTTTTATTTACTTTGATTGTTCTTTTCTTAAAATCAACATCGTCCCAGGTAAGTGCTAAGGTTTCACCAATTCGCATGCCTGTATAAATCTGAAATTGAAGAACAGCATTGAGTACTGTAAATTCTGTGGTTTTCTTAATTATATCCTTTATTTGATGAAGTTCCAATGGTGGCTTCTTTTCTGTTTTATTCTTTTTAGGACGGATTGCATTTTCACATGGATTTTCTTTAATCCATCCTTGAGATATAGCTACCTGGAAGATACGACTAAGTGTCGAATGAATTGCACGTACATAACTATCCTTATAGTATTGTTTAGGACGAAGTGGTCTGCCTGTTTTTTTATCTTTTATAACAGCGACTTCATTAAGAAATTGAGTAATACGTGCTGTTGTAAAATCACCGATTTTTATGAATCCTAGATCAGGTATGACTTTGTTTTCCATGATCTGAGTAATCAGATCGATTGTAGATTCTCTTAAACGGTTAGGGGCATAAAAGTTTTTATACCAGTGCCATACATCTATAAGTTGCTTTTCGCTACCTAAGTTTTCTTTTCTTTCAAATTGTCTAAGCATTTCTAGTTCCATTTCACGAGCAATGCTTCTGGCTTTTCGAATACTCATATCTTTAGGTGGTTTAAATGTCTTATATTTTCTGTTTTGGACTTTATTTCCATGAACATCGAGTTTATAGCCATCATTAACTGTAATATCAAATACGATACCTGATTTATTTTTTCTTTCTCTTATAGGCATAATCCTTATCCTCCTCGATTAAGTTTAATAAAAAATCTTTAAAGTCATCGAGTTTAACTTTTTGATTACGTAAGGTTTTAAGTATTTCGATGCTTTTATCATCTAGAAATAGTACTTCTTTTACAAAATCATCATGTGTAGGGTAACAATCTTCGCAAAATAGATAATCTAGTGAAACTTTGTATAAACCAGGTAAAAAGTGCAGTACTTTATTTCCTGGATATTCATATCCTGTTTCACAGTTACCTAATGAATTTCTTGAAATAAAACCAGATATATCACAAACATCTTTTTGGGAGTATCCGGCATTTATCCTTGCATATTTTAAACGATTAGGCATAACTTTTCTTTTCATAACTGTTCTCCATATTGTGAGTGAATGTAATCATTGATTTTACGATAAATCTTTTCATTTTGGATGCTTTCTAGAAGCTGCAAGAAGTATTCGGTTAATCCTAGAACATTTTTGGTATACTCAATGTGATTTTTATAAGGATCAAGTACTAATAAATAGTCTAATGAAACATCTAGATAACGATGCATTTCAATTAATGTTTCCATCTTTGGATAAGTATTTGCTTTTTCATAATTAAGAATAGCTCTACGCTTTAATCCTAGATAGTAAGCTAATTGTTCTTGTGTTAAGTTTTTGTCCAATCTGCATTTCAAGAAACGATTGGGTAAACGCTTATCTCGATAATAAGTTGCCATTGTGATTCCTCCTTGTTTCAAACAGGTGGCGTGCCTGTTATATGGCAATCTTACAAATTAAATTTTTTTAAATCAAAGGTGCAATTTTTATTGCAATTTTCCTTCTTTGTTATATAGTTCATGTTTATTCGTGAAATTAGTTGAGAGACTTAGCTGGTAATAAAATATCAGTTATCGTCTTTAAAATTAAATATGAAAATTTTTTGAGCGAATGCCTAACTTATGGGTGTTCGCTCTTTTTTTTAGGAGAGTGAACTATATGGAGTATGTATTCAAAGTTGTGGATCTATCCCAACTTGATGAATTTCCGAACCATCCATATCAGGTGAGGATAGATGAAGATTTAAGAAATCTTCAAAACAGTATTAGTGAAAGAGGTGTAGATGAACCACTGATAGTAAGAAACTACAATGACCGTTATCAGGTGATATCTGGACATCGAAGAATGAAAGCATGTGAACTTGCTGGTATTCATGATGTACCTATTAGGGTTGTTGATCTCGATGATGATGAAGCTGTCATCATGATGGTTGATAGCAATTTACACAGAAGAAAATTATTAAAGAGTGAGTTAGCATTTGCCTATCGAATGAAGTATGAAGCGTTAAGACATCAAGGGAAGATACTTGATGATTTAACTTCGTATCCACTGGAGACGAAGTACAACACAGATTCAGCTCAACGAATAGCTGATGAACAAGGCACTAGTAGAGCTCAAGTATTTAGATTTATTAGACTTACATATTTAAATGAAGGAATCTTGAAGCTAGTTGATGAAGAACGAATTGCGTTTAGACCAGCTGTTGAGATTTCTTATTTAGATAAAGAGCAGCAAGAAACGTTATTAAAGGTGATTGAAGAGTTGGATGCAACACCCAGCCTTTCACAGGCAAAGTTTTTTAAGGAGATGGCACAGGACGAACAGCTAGATGAAGAATTAATGTATGACGAACTGTCAGAAGAAAAACCAAATCAGAAGGAAAAATTGAAATTAGAAACGAGTAAATTAAGGCAATATTTCCCTAGAGGAACAACCCCAAGGGAAATGAGTGAAGCTATTTATTATTTGTTGGAAGAACATGCTGATGAATTGGAACACATTCGTTCCAATGATTACGAGCTGAAAATATAAAAATACAAGTAAGAAAAGCTTAGTTGTCTATTTACCTGTAGGAGAGAGAAAGATGATTAGTAGCAATATATTTTTAAGGTTCCAGACCTTTAATGATGAAGAAAGTATCAGGAACTTTATCAAGGAAAAACAGGAATTTAAATCAAATTCAAAGACATGGGAAGAAGACATCAATAAGTTGATGAGATATAAGAAAAAGCATTTAAGAAAGTTTGATAAGGATAGTAATTATCGTAATATTTATGGTTATTACTTAAAAATCATGATTCCTTATGAAATGAAACAAAGAGAAGCTGAATATGTAAGAGATGTGATGCTTCAAATAGATAAAAGATTTTTACAAGATCTTTATGTGTTTAAAGTAACAACAGAAGGTCATGGATCTTATGCAGAGATTGTCTGTTTTACTCGTTATGTTTTAAAACGACCAACTAACAGGGTGAAAAAATATAACAGAGACTACTACTACAATCCTAGTACTGGAAGATTATGCAAGAAAGATGATGATGGTGCAGTTCTTAAGGGTAAGAAAGGTGATCCAGTATTGGATAAAGATGGTAATCAGGTAAGTGAGTTAGTAGAAGTTAAAGCAGTTGAAGATAGAATCTTTGTTTATAAATCTATTCAGGAATTAACACAAAGATTAAAGAAAGCTGTAGCTGAAGTTGTTATGGCTATTAAAAATAGTGATTTAATCGTCAAAATCATATCAAGAATTACAGTCAGTGAAGAAGACTGTGAAAGTATGAGAAGGTACAAGTTCAAAAGAAATCGCATGATCAGAAGGGTAAATGATGTTCTAGAACAGTTTGTTGAAGGAATGATACTAGGCAATCTGGCTGATTTAGAAGAAATTGAAGCATTAAATGATGCCTGGTGTGATGAAGCAAACAAAATGATTCATGAAGAAAATAAGAACTTTGAACAGGTATTTGATGCTCTAAAAGAGCATTGGAAGAAGGAATTCCTTGCAGGAATGATTTAGAAGGTAAATTTACCTTGTAGATTTGTACCTTTGTTTAGTGATGACGATTTAAAGAAAATAGAAGCAGAAAGGTTCCAGTAAAGACTGGATTAAGGAAAAACAGAATGAAAGTTATAAGTGTAATTAATCAAAAAGGTGGCGTAGGTAAAACGCAGACAAGCATCAATTTAGCAGTAGGACTTAGCAGAAAAGGTAAAAAAGTACTATTGATTGATGGTGATGCACAGGGAAATGCCACTAGTTATTTTATGAATGATGTCAATAAAGTGGACTTATTGAAATTGATACAAATGGAAGTTACTAATGAAGATCCAATAGTTTGGTTAGAAAATGCATTGGGTGAAGGTGAGTATGAAAAAGATATTAATGATGTTTTATTAGGTGAATGTGACATCATAGAAGCTACCTATGTAACTGGTATTGATAATTTGTACATTGTTCCTTCAACTGAAACAAGATTGATCAATACGGATCAGTTAATAAAGACTACAAACAAGCTTCAACATAATCGTTTGAAGAAAGCTTTAAGAAGTATCAGAAAGGATTTTGATTATGTAGTCATCGATAATGCTCCTACATTTAATACGATTACTTTAAATACTTTATATGCAAGTGATGAAGTGATCATTCCATTAAAGATTGGAAGATTTGAATTAGCTGGGTTTATTCAGACTATGAAAGAGCTAGAAAATCTAATGAATGATTTCGAGTGTTTCTATAAGATCTATGTGTTATTTAATATGATTCCTAGAGGTAAAAGACCTTTATATCATGCATTTATAGATAAAATGAAACAGTTGTTTACAAATAATGACATGAAAGTATTAGAAACAACGATTGGATATCAGGAAGCAGTTGCTTCTAAGTCCGGTATGGCTTGTCAGTTACTGGTAGATACAAAGAGTAAAATTGCTGATGATTACAAGGCATTGGCTGATGAAATTTCAATGGAAGGGTAGGTGATAAAGATGAGTTTAACAGATCTACAAGATATGAAACCTAAGATGAATCATCTTCAGTCACTTAAAAAAGTTGATATTGAAGATATCAGAGAAAATGTTCATAACATCTTCGCTCAAAGAGATATTGAAGAATTAAAAGAAAATATAAAAAAAGATGGATTATTAAAACCATTAGAAGTTTATCAGGATGGAGATCAATATATCTTGATTGGCGGTCATCGTAGATATAATGCACTTTTAGAACTTTATATGGAAGATGCAGTAGAACCAGAAATTAACTGTATCGTTTATCCAAAACCTAACAGTGAAAATGATGAAATGCTACAGATTATTACTTCAAATGCTCAAAGAAACATGAGCAAAGAAGAGATGGTGGAAGTAACAAAAATATTATTAAAAGTTTTAGAAAATGAACCGGATAGAAAACCATATCTGATGGATAGAAGAACATGGATTGGTGGATATCTAGGGGTATGTGGTAAAACTGCCCAGGAATATATCAATATTGCCAATGGTAAGGAAACTAAAAAGAAAGCTAAAGTTATTGATCATACTTTTGATTATGCAGAAGAACTATTAAGAAATAAGTTTCGTACAAAGGCTAAGATCAGTAAAAACAAACTAACATTATCATTTAGTGATGTAGCAGATTTAAATAGAATTTTGGAAATGATGGACTGTTTAGAAGAGTCATCAATGGAGGTAGCAAGTGTTTAAGGTTATTTTATGTGGAAAGATCAGTAGTGATATTTCTGTAAAAGAAGTAGGAGACAGTAAGGTATGCAACTTTACTGTTGCCTGTAAGAATTCGTTTGATAAATATGAATCTCATGTCAGATGTTCAGTCTGGGGATCATTTGTAGATGAATTAGTAAATGAAGATTATAAGGATAAATTAGTTTTAATTGAAGGTGAAGGTACAAATAAACTAATGGATAAAAATGATGGCAACCGTCATTACATCTTCAATGTTAAATGCTCAAGAATTGAAAAGTTGGGATAAGAGACTTTCGCCCTGAAAAGGCAAATAAACAATAGACGCAAGTCGGCGGTCTCTCTCCCTTTTAAGGATGATGAAAATGGATATAAAACTAAGAAGAAAAGAGACAAAGGTTTATGATCTTGTTGCATTATCAGCTGATCTAGGGTTTACACCAGTTAAAGTCAGTAATCGCTATTATTCATTAGAAGAACATGATTCGGTAATGATAGATACAGTCAGAAATACTTTTAAGCAATACTCTACAAATGCTTTTGGTGATGCAGTTGCTTTTTGTATGTCACTTGGATTAGAAGCAAATGAAAAGTTTAAGAGTCTAACATATGCTTTAAAATATGTTGAAGAAAGAATAAAAGATAACCCTGAAAGCAAGGTGGATGTTCAAAATATTAAGTATACTTTTATTAAGAAAGATTTGAACATGCCACAGGCTGCAAGAGATAACAAAAGAGTTTATCGATATATGGATCAAAGATGTATTGATGAAGAAATTGTTGATGAGTTTGTTAAGAACAAGTGGCTTTACCAGGAAAAGCAGCATAACAATCTGGTATTTGTATCCTATAAGGATGATCAGCCAGTATTTATTACAGAAAAAGGAATAATTCAGGAACTTAGATTCATGAAAGAATATCCAGGCAATGACTATGATCATTGTTTTTTTATTGACTATAAAAGCGATATATTAGTTGTAACTGAAGCTATTGTTGATATGATGTCATTTATGACTTTAGATGTAGATCATTATAAAGAATCTTCATATTTATCAATCAATTCAACAACTAAAGATAATGCCATCTATAAGCAGCTTGAATCACATCCTGAAATAACAAAAGTAAAGTTAAGGCTGGATCATGATGAAGCTGGTATTAATGCAACAACAAGAATTCAAAATAATCTGAAGGAATTATTTCCTTCTGTTGAAGTGGATATAGACTATCCGCCAAATGAGAAGGACTGGAATGATTATTTAGTTTTTGATGTGAATGGAAAGGAGAAGTTAGATGAGTTCTCAATCATTTTTTAAAACAGCATTAAAGATATCACTGGTATCAATGATGATGTTGTGTTTAGTGGGATGTCATTCAAAAAATAAAGAAAACATCTATAAGGTCAATGAAGATGCAACAATAGATGAGTACTTAATGTTATCTAATCAGGGGATTGATTACTTTATTCCAAGATTAGATCCACAATATTGGAATGAATTTAGAACCATTAATAATGAAACGAAAGTCGCTAAAAGTAAGAATAAGGAAGCAGCTTTCTATATTATCAGAGCTGAAGATATTGGTGATGGTAAAGAGTTTAAAACAACATTGGATGAGGCATCTTTAAAGAAAATATTAAATAAAGAAGCGGAGATCTATGTTGGTGAACTTAATGAAAAAAGAACAAGTATCAATTACGAAAAGGATATTAAATACTTTGATGCTAAAGGAACGATTGCTGATAAGCATTATTATGCATCTTACTTTCAATCTAATTGTGAGATTCCTTCAGTAAGTATTCGTTATGTACCAACTCTATATGTCATTGTTTATGAAAATCAAAATGATGAAGATGACATTATCGATATGGTACAGACAATCAAGGAATGGACATTCAGATTAGATTAATTTGTACATTTTTATTAATGATGGATGCAACGTATAGTAATAGTGAGGAGAGTGATGAAAGATGAAAAGAAAATTCATGATGTTATTTGCTTTTTTGCTGATGACTGGTTTTGGTTTATGCTTGATCGACGCAAACAACGAAAGAAACGTAAAAGAAGAAAACCAAACTGGTATAACTGATGTTGTAAAGGAAGAAAAGAAGGATAACAGTCCACATGTTAATGTTGAAGATGCTGCTGAAAAGAAATCAGAAGTTAATAAGGAAACAGCAACAGAAACAAATAAAAATGATGCCGTTACCAAAATAACAACATCAACAAAGAAAGTATCTGATACAACAGTTAAGAATACAAATACATCAAAGATAAATAACACAGCAACTAATACTACAAATAAACAAACTGTAACAAAGACAGATACAACAAATACTGAAAAGAAAGAGAATGTTACTAAGGTAGATACACCAACTGTAAAAGTTGAAGATAAAACACCTGCCAAAGAAAAACCTGAGAAGGAAGTAACACCTCCAAAGGAAACTAAACCCGTGACATATAATTATGACATTGGTAACTGTGGTAAGTTATATGATAGTGAAGCTAAGGCTTATGCAGCTGCTGAAGCTAAATTCAATGACTTCAGTGATCCTGACAGATATGTAAGTAATTATATGGTATACTCTACATACGACAAATGGTCGATTAATTATTATTACGAACATTATTAAGCAGTAGAGAGGTATTGATTTATGGAAAAATGGGATGATAAATATAAAGTAATATTTGAAAATGAATATATCTATATATTTATGCATAGCTTTCACGTTGTTGAAGACAGGATAGCTATTTTCTTCTTGAAAGTGATGAATAAATGTGACTTTGATCTAAGAAAGAAAACAACAAAGATGATAGATAAAGGAATCGAAGTTGAATTTAACCCTAGAGGAAAATACATGAATCATAAATTAGTACCAGGTAAATTAGAAGGTTTAACTATTATGATTGATTATGATAAGGAATGTGATGATATCATAGAATATAAACAAGAATTTGAAATCTATATAGATAAACCAAGAAAACTCATATTTGAAGTTCATATTCATATTAAAGTAGATACTGATCTACATGAATATGAATTCGCAGAAATATCAGATTATAAAGTAATAATCAACTAGGACAAATCAGCAATGGTTTGTCTTTATTTTATTATGATATTCAGTCATTTTTTAATTATGGATAATTCTACTAATCTCTTATTAAGAATAAAAAAGTCTAGTATTATATATTAATTCTAGACTTGATATTTTGCAGTATATTTTACGAAAACATCGTAACTCCCTTGTATGTGTGACAGTTATTCTTCATTAAAGACATTGATTAAATCGTTCCTATCTATGTATAGTAACTCTTTTTCTCTAATGTTGTAACCAAGAATTTCTGATAATTCATTTTCTTTTTGTTCTAGCAACATTGGATTACTAGATAAAATATTATTTATTGATGAAATATACTTATCACTAGTTAGTATTGTTAACATTTCATCTTCTGAAACGATATTTGCATGAGATAATCGACGCACTTTTTTTGCTAAAATCGCAGATAAAATGAATATGTCCATTAATTCTTTTTGTGCTTCTTCATTTGTCATATTTGAAGCATATTTATTATATGCAGTTTCCAGTTGATTACTGAACATTGATTTAACATCGGTACTATTTTGGTATACAATACTTTGATTATTCATATTTTGTTTTTTATTCTTTTTTGTTACTGAATTCCAAAGTTCATTTAGTTTTGGAGAAGCTTTTTCTTTCCACCACTTACTTACAGCTGGTGCAATTACTTCTTCACCAATCCAAATTATTCCAGCAGCGATAGCAGTCCCTACTAATTCAGCAATTTCCTTTTCTTCGGGACTCAATTCTCTACGATTATTATAATCATTGTTATAGTAATCATCTACATAATCATATGTATTATATTGATTGATGCCATCATTATAACCTTGATTATAAATTTCATTAGGATCTATTTCTATAAATTCTGCATTACCTACTGGTTTATTTGTTTCATTATCTAATAAATTACCTCTAACAGCGCCAGATGTATCATTAGAAGATGCCAAATGTGTATCTTCATCATAAATTGCTTTATATAATTTTTCGCTTTCTTTTTTTGCCATAGTTGTCACCCACATTATTATCTCATATTATGAATATCGTTACTATACTTAAGCATACATAAGATTAATATATTCGAGGTGTATTAAAATCTAATTGGATAAAGCAAGAAAGTTATTATCTGATTATAAAGTAATAATCAATTAGGACAAATCAGCAATGGTTTGTCTTTTTTATTTACAAGGTAAATTTACCTTGTGGAAAGGAGCTTATGAAAAATAGAATAAGAAGTCCATGAAGGATATGTAGGAACAGTGTTAATTGATGCTGTTCTTTTTTTATGCAAACTAAAACGAAAGGATGATTAAAAATGAACATTAGAAAATTATTTAAGAAGACAATGATATACCTAACTAGTGCTTTCATTGTTGGATCAACGTGTTTAAGTGGCGTCGCTGCTGCTACTTATACAACAGGATCAGTTCATCATGATGATTGGATTCTTACGAAACCAGATGGAAGTACGCATGGTCATGAAGGACAATTACAAGTTAATGGTGTCGATGCCTATTGTGTGGATTATGAAACAACATTCCACAAAAATAAGACAGTAGTTGCAGGAACCTATAAAGATATTGGATTAACTGCTGAAAAAGCCAAAAGATTAGCAGTTATTGCTTATTATGGCCATAAGGTATCAGGTAGAACAGGTACTGACTGGTATGCGATTACGCAAGGATTACTTTGGAGAGAAATAGAAGGTAGAACAGATTTAGAGTTTGTATCTTGTAAAACTGCTCCAACTTATGCTGATCAACAAAGATGTTGGAACGCTATCTTAGCTGATGTTGATCGTTATTATACTGCACCATCATTTGCAAAGAACACTTATACAGTAGATGCAGATGGAACTATTACATTAACTGATACAAATAATGTATTAAGTGATATGGTTGTAGCTAATGATGGTGGACTAGATGTAAGTATTTCTGGTAATAAACTTACAATCAAAGGTAAAAGTGGTGTTACTGGAAAAGTAAATCTAGTATTAAAGAAAAATATTCCAGTTGCTGAAACTGGAACAACAATTGTTTATACAGCTGATGATTGTCAGGCTGTAGCACAGTTTAAGATTTCAGATCCATTTCAAGCTTCATTAAGTGTAGAAATTCAAGAATATGGAAACCTTGAATTGACTAAATATAATGAAGATAAAAGTGGATTAGTTCCTAATACAGAATATCGTATTACAGGTGCTGGTTATGATCAAACATTTACAACTGATGCAAACGGTAAAATCAGTATTGAAAGATTAAAAATCGGAACTTACACAATTACTGAAGTAAAGGCTAGTGAAGGTTATTTAATCAATACAGGAAGTATGACTGTAACAGTGGAAGCAAACAAAACTGCCAAAGCTGAATTCACAAACAATGAACCAACAGGTAAAGTTACCTTTACAAAATCTATTGATTTAAATCAGACAAATAACTTAAAAGGCGATGCTAGTGTTGAAGGTGTTACTTATCAGTTAGTAGCAGATGAAAAGATCACAAATAAAGCTGGAACAAAAACATTCTTTAATAAGGGTGATGTTGTAGAAAGCAAGAAAACAGATGCAAACGGAAAGATTACATGGGATGATCTTCCATTAGGACATTATGTGATCAAGGAAACAAAAACTAACGGAACACTTGTATTAAATGAAGAAACTTACAAGGTTAGTATTGAATATGAAGGACAAACAGTAGCTAAAGTTTCGAGAATGGCTGAAGGATCAGACAGAGTCAATATGCAAAAGATTCAAATCTTCAAGTCAGGAACTAAAGATGGCATCTCTGATTTAGTTAAAGGATTACAAGGTGCTGAATTTACATTCAAATTAAAGTCAGAAGTAGATCATGTTGGCTGGGATAGTGCACCTGCGTATGCAATTGTTGTTACTGACAAAAATGGTAAGGCAAATACATCTTACTTACCTTATGGAACATATTTGGTTAGGGAAACTAAAACTCCAGCCGATTATATTACTGCACCAGACTTTACAGTTTCAGTAACAAAAGACTATACAGAGTTTGATGATGTTGAACAGGTGAAACGAATCAATGTCAACAACAGACCATTCACATCTCAATTAAAGCTTGTTAAAAAAGATAAAGAAACAGGCAAAACTGTTACATTAAACAGTGCATCATTCAAAATTAAAGATGCAAATGGTAACTATGTGACTCAAAAAGTATCAGGGAAGAAATATGATACTTTCACAACAAACTCAAAGAATCAGGTTGTTGTATTTGATGGTAGCAATGGTGAAGTATTCTTACCATTATCTTTAGATGCAGGAACTTACAGTGTAGAAGAAATCAAAGTACCTGAAGGATTCCTAGAATTAGAATCACCTGTAACATTTACAATTACAAACACTAGAAACTATGATGTAGATGGTGATGAAGATCCAATCGTTACTGTTCATGTTAAAAATGACAGATGTTATGGTAAGTTAGAAGTTAAAAAGAGCATTGAATCATTTGATGCTGATAAAACTTTAGTTAATAAAGAAGATTTATCAGGATTTGAATTCTCTTTATATACTAAAAAAGACATCATTTCTCCAATTGATGGAAGTGTCGTATTAAAAGCAAATGAAAAATATGGAACTTACTTAACGGATAAGGAAGGTAAGATTTCTGTCTCAAAGATTCCCATGGGATCATATATCTTAAAAGAAACAAAAACAAAAGATGGATTTGTCTTAGATGATAAAGAAACAGCCATCACCTTTAAACAAACGGATACAGTAACTAAAGAATATACAGTTACTGCTGATATTGAAAACAAGACAACTAAATATGAATTTTCTAAGAAATCAGTCACTGGTGATGATGAATTAGAAGGTGCTAAGTTAACAGTTGCTGATAAAGATGGAAACATCATTGATGAATGGACTTCAGGTAAAGAAACTCATATGATTGAAGGTTTAACAGTTAATCAGGTTTATACATTAACTGAAGAAATTGCTCCAGATGGTTATGTTAAAGCTACTACTATTTACTTTACAGTTGAAAACAGTGGTAAGGTTCAAAAAATCACTATGATTGATAAAACTGTATCCATGTCAAAAGTTGATGTAGGTGGTAAAGAAGTAGAAGGAGCTACTATTCAAGTTAAAGATAAAGATGGAAACATTGTTGATGAATGGATATCAACTACAGAAAGTCATTTAATCAAAGGACTTGAAGAAGGACAAACTTATATTTTACATGAAGAAGTTGCAGCAGACGGATATGTAAAAGCTACTGATGTAGAATTTACTGTTACAGAAGAAAAAGAAAATCAACATCTTGAATTAACTGATAAACAGTTATTCGTTAAGAAAATGGATCAGTTAGATAAATATGTTGAAGGTGCTAAGTTACAGGTATTAGACAAAGACGGCAATGTGATTGCTGAATGGGATACTAAAGAAGATTATGCTGTTTCTGGATTAAAAGCTGGAGAAACATATATCTTACATGAAGTAGAAGCACCTGAAAATTATATTAAAGCTGAAGACATCGAATTCACAGTTAAAGATGACAAAGAAAATCAGTATGTAGAAATGATTGATATCAAAACTGATGATGTGGATATCACTAAATATGATGCAACTAGCAAGAAAGAATTACCTGGTGCTCATTTAGAAATCAGAGATAAAGATGGTAAGTTAATCGAAGAGTGGATCTCTACAGAAGAACAATATAAAGTAAGATTAGTTGTTGGTGAAACTTACACCTTAACTGAAACAATTGCACCAGATGGTTATAAAGTAGCTGAAACAATTGAATTTACTGTTGAAGATAATGGTAAAGTTGTACAACAGGTACAAATGTTTGATGAATTATTACCAGCAAGACAAATTGTAAATACTGGTGATAATTCTAATATCATGCTTTATGTATTATTAGCTTCAGGCAGTGCGGTTGCATTACTTGGAACATATTATTTTGAAAGAAAAAAAGAAGAGGAATAATGAAATAGCAATAGATTTAGAGTATAATCAATATATAATTTGAACGTTGTTATGGAGGATAATATGGCTAGGGAAGTTTATAATGGATATGAAGAATTCTATATGACTGGATCGGAAATTAAAAACCATTTTAAAGATGCTTATCCATGCTATGGGCGACATCATGAAAGAGTTGCAGGATATAAAATGGATTTTAGTAAGTATTATCCTAAAATTAAGGATGACATAACTTATCGATTATTTATTAATGAAAATTTTTGTAAAGTTATGGATAAAGAAACTGATAAAGAGATATACTTCTTTGGTTATACTTTAGAAAAACCGAAATGGGCAAAAGAGTAATAACTATTTTATTATTAAATTTGAGATCAGAGCAATCTGGTCTCTTTTTTTATGAAAGGAAATCTAAATGAAAACATTGGAAAGATTATTAAATGATAGAGTAACAATTCAATTGAAATCAGAAGTTGAAAGATATTTAGAAGGAGCATTAGAAGGTGGTGAATATCTAATTCATACTGATACTGAATGTTTCAATAATATTACTGTTAAGGTTATTGGATCAGATGAAAAAACATTAGCGTATATGTCTGGTTATTATATTCAATTCCATGATTATAAGGATTTAATCTTTAACGCCGATGGGCAGGATGAAAACTTTTATAATATCGTAAGTAATGTTGAAGAATACATATCTAAGATAAAAGAGCCACAAAGCATTTATTTCAATTTATTCATTAATGCTAAGATGTCATGTGCAGTAGAAGCTCAATTATATATTCATCTGAAGGATATGATTTATACAGTTCTTCATTATGTTCCTGAATATGTTGCCGGATATATTCGTAAGGAAACATGGAATATGGTAGGAAGAGAGCTTACTAAACAGGGATTTAAAGTCATTAATGAAGATATTGATTGTTTAGAAATTTTATGTAAAGGTAATGAAGAATGCAGAAGCGTTACATTGTGGGGATAGAACTGGCAGTATTGCTGGTTCTTTTTCTTTTGATGTCATTCTTCTGGTCAATTCAACAGGCAATATTGGTAATTGTTCCTTTAAGTATCTGTACATTTGAAGGAACGATTCTTATATGGTTGAGTTGTATCATCACCAAGCACTTTAAACAGAAGTTTAATGAACAGAAAGAAACATTTATAGAAGAATTCGATAAGACAAAAGACTATTATCGAGGGAGGTAGACGATGGATAAACTATTAAAGTTAAAGAATAAATTTATGATGGCACCAGTAGTGCTATCAGGTATTAATGAGGGTGAACTAGAAAAATGGATCAAGAGTTATACTGATCCAATTACAAACTTATTAATCTGGTTAATTCCAATTGGTGGAGTTATTGCCAGTCTTGTTACAATTGTAGTGTGGTTTACAAAAGATGAAGAAATGAAACAAAGAGATAATCCATACAGAATTGTTAAGAAAATTGTTTTCTGGTGCTTAGTAGGAGAAGGGATGCTTGCCATCTTCAAAGCATTAGGAATTACATCATAAGATAACTGACTGTAATAAGTGAGAGGTGGTGATACATTGTCAAAGATTATTACAGCTATTACAGGATGGTTTAGATCGTTATTATGGAGTATCGCTGAGATATTCCTTTTTTTATTGGACTGCTTATGGCAGGTTGTTTTAAAAGTAGGAACATTAAATATTGGTGGCAGTAAAGTAACAACAAGATTCTTTGCAGTTATGAGTGTATGTATGCTGATATTTATTGTTTTTAAACTGGTGAAGATTTATATTAAGTTCTTCATTGATAATGACTATAGAGAAAGAATCAATCTATCTAAAGTATTGATCAGCCTTTCTTTAGCAGCAACTTTAATATCAGGATTACCACTTGGTTATAAGATTGTTTGCAATATGTCGAGTGAAGCAATCGCAAATGTCAATTACTGGATTCCTTCTGATTTTGCAGAAGCTTCTAAAGATGTAGATAAAATCAATATGTCAGATGTACTGATTCAATCAGGACGAGTCAATCTTTCTAATCGTGAAGCTGATCTAGGTGAAGAGATAAAACTTGATGAAAATTTTGATATTAATGCAACATATGACAGGTCTGATTATCTAAATGATTTATTCAGTAATATTGGGTCATTAGATGAAGAATCAATGACTTCAGAAAACTCAGTAGAAATTATGAAAAGTATTGCAGGTATCATTGGCTATGGAAGCAAGACATACAAGTACTTTCCTACATGGTCATCTATTATATTAGAGATTCTTTTATCTGTAGTTGCACTGTTTATATTTGCATTAACCGCAATACAAATAGCAATGCGATCTGTCATATGTGCAATGAAGTATCTTTTAGCACCATATATGGTCGCATCCATTATTGATCCTGAAGATAACAGTTTTGGTACATGGCTAAGAAGTATTGGAGGAGATTTGATTGCTAACTTCTGTCAGATCTATTTCACATACTTCGTATTGATACTGTGCAGCAATTCATCTATTCAAAATGCATTAGGTAATGACTGGATAGGCATCTTTTCCAAGATAGCCTTATTTATTGGTGGATTACTTGCAATCCAGGAAATACCAAACTTCATCAGCCAGTTCTTTGGAAGTTCAGGTCAAAGTATGATGGAAACTATGAGAGGAACAATGATGATGGGTTCTATGTTGATGATGACAGGTGGAGCTGCAGCTAAGACTGTTGGTATGGGTATTGGTGCAGGTAAATTTGCCTACCAGACTGGTAAGGCGATGACTGCTTCATACAATGATGCTGGTGGCGGTATGAATGGTCTTAAAAGCGCTGGTAGCGAATTTGTTGGTGGTGTATTTGGAAAAGGTGGTTCTCATTCAAATACTAACAATACCAATGAAGAAGGCACTTCGCAAAATAACAATCATACAAACTTTAGAGAAGAACATAGAGAATCATCTAACCATAGTCAAGGCGAACATACCGATAACAATAATGTAAATCCTACAAATCCAAACAATCAGAAGATGAATTCATTTAATGATATGGGTAAAGAAATGTTAAATCCATTAAATGATGATATTGGTGGTAAAACATACATTTCACCTGAATATCAGGGTAATGAGGATTATGACAGTTATTTAAATGCTGCTAAGTATTACGGAATCGAAAACCCTGAGTCAATGAGTAAAGATGAACTTAGAGCAGCTTTAAATCAAAAAGGATATAAATATACTTCGATGAAGAATTTTAGAGGATCATTTAATAACGAATCCTATAAAACAAACATTAAAAGTATAAAAGAGAAGAATAAGAAAGGAAAGAAGAAATAATGCAATTCTATTGTCCAAGAGATTATAAAAATGGAAAGTATTACTTCAACAAGTATGATGCATTTGATCTGATGGTTATGGTACCCCTGGTAGCCATTGGTACATTTCTAAGCGTCATTTCATTATCAATGATGTCACAAGGTAATTTTACCTTCTCAGTTATTGGATTAACTTTAGGGTTACTGATTGTTGGTACTACATTAATTCTATTCATGCCTTATAAGATCTATCACAATATCTTAAATAGACTCATTGTGGAAATAAGATTTCAGTTAAGACAGAAAGATTTCTTGTGGTATGGATATGACTTTAACAACTATGAAGATGAATAATTAATGGTTAATTGTTGGAGAAATGATAAATGAAAAAAGAAAAACGATTATTAAAGGAACAAAAGAAAAAGGAAAAACAACTTAAAAAGAAGAAACAAAAACGTATTAAAGAATTAAAGAATATTTTAGATTGGATGCATATTCAAGCCATTGATGAATATGGTATTTACTTATCTAAAGGTAATAAGGATATGGTTGTTAGGGGATTGGTTTTATCTTCCAACAACATTTTTCTTAAAGAAAGTTACGCAAAGGCTAGAGATGTATTTGCATTATCTTCAGCTTTTGACAGATTAAAAGGTGTTACATATTTTAAGTTTGTAAAGACACCAATCAGACTTAGTAGTAATATCAATCAATTAAGTGAAGATCTTGAAATAGAGAAAAACCCAGGTAGAAGAAAGCTAATTAAAATCTCAATAGATAAAATGGATGATGCAATGCAAGTACGTAAAGAAATGGCATTTTATGTATTAGTGCAAGATAAACCGGAAGTCATTGATAAAAGGTTATATGCATTAAAACAGGAAATGAATCTTGCTGGATTACATCCACAGGTAATGGGTATTACAGACTATGAAGCTGTAGTAGCTCAACAGTTTGAAAACGAAATAGTCAATGAATATATGTACAGCAGTTTAATCGTAGATCAGGAGGTGTATCAAAATGCGATGGACCAAGTCAAAACGAGCTAGGAGAACAACGATAGCTCCTAAAGGATTATTAGAAAGAAATAACTATTATATTTTAGGTGATACCTATGTAAGAGTATTGACTATTTCAGCACTTCCTAATGAATTTGGTGAAGGCTTTTTAGCACAGTTTATCAATGATCATCGTTTCCATCTTGATATTTCTACAAGTATTATGAATGAAGATGTTTCTTCGTTCTTACAAAAAGAAATCAATGAATTAGAAAGTAAGATTGATAAATGTGATAACGATATTAACAGAGAAATCTTAATTAAAAGATATAGATCATATCAAGATTCCTTAAAACAGTTGGTTGCCAATAACTCGAGAACAATCAATACTGTTATTAACTTATATATTCATGCTAAATCATTACAGGATTTAGAAGAGTATACTAAGGAACTTAAGGAATTCTTTTATTCAACAGGACTGTCCGTTCGTTTGGATACTTTGCCTCGATTACAGGTGGGTACAATGCAGAAGAACAGTCCTTTATTTATTGGGAATTCATTGGATCGATACAGTAACTATCATATTGGATTAATGATGCCTTCGTTGTCTGTTGCAGGGTTATGGCCATTTATTTTTGATTCTATGGATGATAAATATGGTTCATTTATTGGTGTTGAAGCTAATACAGGAGGAAAGATTGTCTTTGATCAGTTTGCCTATATTAATGATAAAAACGCAAGATATCAGGGTAGAACAGCAGGTAATATGATTATTGTTGGTAGAACCGGGATGGGTAAAACTACCATTATTAATCTTTTAGTTAATTCCCATTTAATTAATAGAAGAAAGGTCATCTGGTGTGATCCAGAAAATAAGAATAAAAAACTAACAAATGAATTAGGTGGTAACTATATTGAATTTGGTGTTGATAAAAACATCATCAACATTTTTGATTTAAGACCAGTAACAACAGATGATGAGAACAGAGAAGATGATAGTGTCATGTATGATACGATTACTGCTATCAGTAATGTTGTTGAGGATTTAACGATTACATTTAGATTACTATGGCCAACGATTTCAGAAAATGAATTGGATATGGTAAATGAAATCACCGTGAAAACTTATAGAAGTGCTGGTATTGATGGCAGTGAGTCATTTAAGTACTACACTCCAAAGGATTATCCTACATTTACTGATTTTTCAGGTACGATAGATGAGTTAATTGATGAATACAGTAAGAACTTATCATTATATAAAAGAGAGTATGATGCATTAAAAGATCTACAGATGCGAATGAGAAACCTTGTAGGTACACCTGATGTTCCAGGACAAAATGCCAGATATTTTAATGGTAAGACAAATATTGATTTTGAAGCATTAGAAGATATTGGTTTATTATCATTTGGTATGAAGCATTTGTCTTCTACACCTATCGGTGTAAGAAATGCACTACTAAGACTTGTGTTTAACTATGCCTGGTCTAAATGTTTATCTACTGATGAAGAAACAGTATTTGTATCGGATGAAGATCATGAATTCATTTCTATTGAAGAAATTGCTTCAATTAAAGCTCAGTTTCAACGAAGAGCAAGAAAGTACAATACTGTCACAATCTCAGGAACACAGCAGGTAAGAGACTACTGTGATGAAAAGATTCTGACTTTTGGACGAGCAATCTTTGAAAACAGTACTTATCAGATGTATTTCAATATGTATAAAAGTTCAGTAGAAGACTTGTCACAGTTAATCGTACTAACAGATCAGGAAAAAGAACAGCTGGTAAATTTACCACCTTATACATGTTTAACTGAAGTTGGTAATCGTAAGATTCCTATTCGTATATTGCTTACAGATGAAGAAGATAGATTAATAGGTAAATAGATGAATACATTAAAGTATTTGATGAATAAAATGACGAGAAAAGTTGGAGCGGCTCTTCTCGTTTTTATTTTGTTGATGGGTGCTATTTTAACACCATTTGTCGCAATGAATGAATATCTTAAACATCCAGTATCCATCACTTATGATATTGTCTTTGGTGATGTTTTTAAGATTGAACTAGGTGGAAATATCAATGTTAAAGTACTTCAGTATAAAGCAGAAATAGAGAAGTGGACACCAAAGGAAAAAAATGGCTATTATGATCTGTCTCCTTATGAAAATGTCATATTTGCATTAATGATGACTGAAAGTGGTGGGAACGGTAATGATCCAATGCAGGCAAGTGAATGTGGAAAGAATACCAGATATTCTCATAAACCAAATTCCATTACAGATCCAAAGTATTCTATTGAATGTGGTGTAAAGAACTTTGCGGATGCTATGGCACGAGCAACATCAAAAGGTCTAACAGGAAGTGATGCCTTATATGCTGCAATTGATGGATACAATAAAGGTTTTGGTGTTATCAGCAAACATGGAGAAGTAGGACATTATTCTTTAGAAACGAGCTGTAAGTTTTGTTATGACCATAGATTCAGTGATCAAAAGAAATCATACAGTACAGCAGCTACATTAAAAAGTCAGTACAACTTAAAAGCCAATAATTATTGGGATGGAGGCAGCTGGCGATGGAACTATGGCAATATGTTTTATGTCTATAAGGTACTAAGCTATCTTAAGATTTCTGATGATACTACTATTCCGTATGATGGAACAATAGGTAGTATGATTGCTGCTGAAGCACAAAAGAAAATAGGCTGTAGATATTGGTATGGTGAAGAAGGACCAAATTATTTTGACTGTTCTGGTTTAGTATACTGGTGCTGTAAACAGGCAGGAATAAATATTTCTAGAGAAGGTGCTAATACATATTCAAAAAGAGGGACAGCAGTTGCCTATAAAGATTTAAAACCAGGAGATGTAGTAACATTCGACTGGGATAATGACAACAAGGCCGAACATATTGGTATTTATATAGGTGGAGGCTTTATGATTCATGCACATGGCGACAGTTATGTACATGGTAATTATGCCAAGTATGTAGTAGAAAAGAAGAATATCAGCTCAGGCTATTATCATGATCATATCTTTAGATGTAGAAGACTTTATTAGTGGAAAATGATATAATTAGCTAGTAAATAAAAAAGACAAATTTAAATTTGTAGAGTAGAGCATATATATTAATAGACATTACTTTGAAAATTACATCTAAAATGTCTAACGGATACACAAGAAAATGAAATGAAAGCATTAGTATATCTTACAAGTATTGCATTAATACATTATCAATCGCTTATATTTATTTTTTGATTTATCTCAAATTGCTCTTTTCCCCATGCGTGTAAACTGTATAGAATAGGAATCAAAGTTTTACCGCGTTCTGAAAGATAATATTCAACTTTAGGTGGCACTTCATTATATTGATGCCTGATAATCATGCCATCTTCTTCTAATTCTCTTAATGATTGCGTAAGCATAATATTGGTTATACCTTTGACACCTCTCTTTAATTGGTTATAGCGTAATGTGCCCTCATCAGCTAAATGCCATAAAATAGGAATTTTCCATTTAGAACCGATAATTTGCATTGCGTATCTAATAGGGCAAACTTGAAATTCTTGTAATTCTTCATTATTCATAACAATCCTCCTAAGGCAGAAAAAAATGCGTACTTATATTTTACTTCTTTATTTATTATAATGCTTATTGTAATTAAATCAAGTGGAGGAGAAAGATGAAAATTGTTGTCTTAAATGGTAGTCCAAGAAAAAAATGGAATACTAGTCAGGTATTAAATTCTTTTAAGGAGGGTGTGATTGAAACTAATCAAAACATTACAATTAAAGAAATAAATCTTTATGATTATAAATTTACGGGATGTAGAAGCTGCTTTGCATGTAAGCTAAAGAGATTCGAAGATTTACCATTAGAATGTAGAATCAATGATGATATTCACGATTTATTAGTAGAATGCAGAAATGCGGATGCAATTATTATTGGTTCGCCAATTTACTTTTTAGATTTATCAGCACAATTAAAGGCTTTTTTGGAAAGATTAATGTATCCAGGAAAATCATCAAAGACTATTCCTTGCTATATTTTATTAACAATGAATGCAACAGAAGAAGCTTATGAAAAAGCAATTTTACCTAGTGTGAATGTCATTGTTGGATATTGGAATGGTAATTTTGGTTATACTCCTAAAGTTACTTGCTTCTATGATACCTATCAAAGAGACTCTGAGGAAATTTACAAAAAATCATCACATGATATGTCATCTAAGAAAATCAGACATGATGCTATCTGGAAGGATGAACTTCTAAGAGCTAAAGAAGCAGGTAAAAAATTTATGAAGGAAGTGATGTAAAATGAAAGTTATTGCAATTAATGGGAGTCCTAGAAGAAATTATAATACCGCTAAGCTCTGCCAGGCTGTATTAGATGGAGCAGCATCTGTTGGAGCAGAAACTAAATTAGTACATTTAGAAACAATGAAATTTAAAGGATGTATGTCTTGTTATGCATGTCATATGAAAAAGAATTGGGATACAAATCATTGTTTCTATAAGGATGAAATCAGTGATTTATTAGAGGAATGTAAGGCTGCTGACGTTTTAGTTATTGGATCACCAATTTATTATGGATTTATAACAGGCGATGTCAGAGCATTTATGGAAAGATTAATGTTTCCATTAGATACTTATGTCATGACTGAAGATGGAAAAAGACCAGTTAAAATTAAAAAGAAAGTGGCTACTGCCATGATCTATACAATGAATGCAAACGAACATCAGATTTCTAAGGGTAAACAATCTTTAGATATGAATACGAGAGAATTAAAAAGAATATTTGGTTATAGTATTGACTATTATGCTTATGATACTTGCCAATGGAATAACTATGAGCCTTATGCTTCTAATTTATTTGATGCAAAACACAAGTATGAACAGGGAAAAGTACAATTTCCGAAGGATATTGAAAACTGTTATCAAATGGGAATCAATCTTGTAAAAAAGGCTGGTGAATTAAATGTTGAATGATATATTAGAAAAAAGATATTCTGTTAGACATTATTCTAATAAAAGAGTATCTGATGAACTTATTAATGAAATATTGAAAGCGGGTAAATTGGCTCCAACTGCTGCTAATAAACAACCGCAAAAAATTTATGTTTTAAATAGTGAAACAGCAATGGATAAAGCAAGAACAGTCACTAGAATGATGTATAGTGCGAATCAAGCATTATTGGTTTGTTATGATAATCGACTAAGCTGGAAGGGAGATAAATTTGATGATCCAGCTTATGATGGTGGAGAAGTTGATGCTGCAATTATTACTACAACAATGATGTATAAAGCCACTGAGCTAGGTGTTGGAACACTTTGGGTAAGAGGATTTAGTGCTAATAAATGCAGTGAAGTCTTTGAACTGGACGAACATATCCATCCAGTTTGTTTCTTATTGTTGGGATATCCATCAGAAAAATCCAAACCTATCGCTAGCCATTATTCACGCAATGAGCTAGATAGTTTTGTGGAAATGATTTAGAATAAAAATTAGTAATCTATTATATGATATTAAACTATACTTATATAGTACTAAATACCAGTTTGTAGAGTAAATTAATAATTAAATATGAGTATTAGAGGTATTGATTAATCAAGTCAATGCCCTTTTTTATTTTAGAGGAGAAAGTAAAAATGGATATTATAATAAATGGTTTAGTAATTGAAACTATTGAAGTAAAGGAAAATTGGATTGCTGAAAAGTATTTAAATATGAAGGAGGAAAGTGATGAGTAATTTAAGAGATTATCGTAATTATGTTAATCAGGTTGCTGAAGCTATGAATGATCAGGTCGATTATACTGTTGATGCAACCTGGGTAGAAAAACCTAATGATACATATTATGGATTAAGATTTCTAGTAGATGAAAACATGGGATTATGCTTTGATATGCATCAGGAATATGAAGATTATCAAAGAGGGAAAAGTATTAATGAAACAGTTGCCTTTTTAAAAGATGTTGTGAAAAACGAAATAAAAAAAGTAAATACATTTGAAGAACATTCGTTCTTAGAAAACTTGATGGATTATAACTTCATTAAAGAAAGATTAGTTGTAGAGGCTGTTAATTTTTCAAACAATGAGGAATTCTTAGAATTTGTACCACATCAGACAATAGGTGATGTTTCCTGTGTATATCGTGTGGTTATTAATGATTTTAAAGATGAAGAAAAAAGAGCAAGTTTCGTGATTAGGAATGATATGCTTAAACAATGGCATATTAGTGAAGAACAGTTACATTATGATGCAGTAAATAATTCTATGAAAGTAGAACCAATAACAATTAAATCATTTGATACGATGGGACTACCTGAGGCACCGTTTAAGATTTGTACAACACCAAATCAGATGAATGGCTCAGGTGTTTTATTTTATGAAAACTTTGGTGATGTTATTGATAAAAATGGACTTGGGGATTGTTATATTATCCCATCATCAGTTCATGAATTACTGCTTTGCCCTAAAAGTAAAGGCTTTGATCCTGATGTATTAACGGATATGCTTGTAGAAGTCAATGCTAGCCAGGTAGACATCAAAGAACAACTTGCTAATCATATTTTTGAATATGACAGCAAAACAAAAGAAGTGATTCCGTTGTTTGAAGAATCACTAGATATAAGTTTAGCAGCATAGGGATGTCTTAATAGATGTCCTTTTTTATTGGAAGGAGAAAAAAGATGGAAGATTTAAAAGAAAAATTAGGTTTACCTATCCATATTTATAATGAAGGGATTCCCTATGATGATGTAATCCTAGCACTTCAAAAATATAAGGAGGAAGTACAAGATGAATAGATCCATGGAAGATACCATTATGGCATTTACTGAAAAGTATGAAGGTGATTTTAGAAGAATCTATCAGGCAATTGCTACTAAAGAAAGATTAACAGATGAAGAAATTGGTCAGTATATTGATGATATTGAAGAACCTGCATTAAATATCATCGCACCTGATTATCCACAATCATTAAAAGAAATTGATTGTCCACCATTTGTTTTATTCTTTGAAGGCAATCCAGAAGTCATTCATGATAATGTCTTTTGCTTAGCTAATCCATATGATAAAGATAAAAGAGTATTCTTCAGTATTGAATTTACGGATGAAGGTACAGATTACTTTTTAGGATGCGAAAACAGAAATGACTTAGAACCATTATTAGATTTCTTTATTGAACAGCATCCGGAACTTAATTTTATGGATTATAAAGCTAAGGAAGGTGATGCAGTATGTCTTTAGAAATACTAGATCAGTTTGATTTTGATGAAGTCAATCCATATGACAATGAAGAAAGTGAAGATACTGTTTATACGTTAGAGGAGCTTGTCAATGAAACAGAATAAAGCTAGAGAAGAGATTGTGAAACTATTTGTTGATTGTCTTGAGAAGGAAGATTTACCCTGGCATCAGGGTTTTATTCCATCAAGAACATCATTCAATCCTATTACAAATACAACCTATAAAAACAGTAATCGATTCATTCTTTATTTAAATGAGTATATTCATCAGTACGATGATCCAAGATGGATGACATTCAAGCAGGCATCAGAAAAAGGCTACCATATCCATAAAGGTGAAAAGGGTGTTCCTATTGAATACTGGAGTATCTATGATACCAAAGAAAAGAAGAAACTGACCTTTTCACAGTTGCATGATTTATTAAATAAAGAACCTGATAGAAAAGATGACATCAGATATATCTCACAAGTTTATACAGTATTTAACGCTAAGCAGATGGATGGTATAGAACCCTATAAAGAAAATAAAGCTATTATTAAAGATGAAATAGATGATCAGTTTTCATTACCATATTATCTGCTTTATGAATTTGCTCATGAAACAGGTTTAAATCTAAATGAGGATCATAAAGTTAATACACCATTCTATAATCTAAATGATGACAAGGTCGTAGTTCCTGATCATCATCGATATAAATTAACCGATGCATTCTTTAGTGATGCTTTTCATGAAGTATCACACTCGACAGCACATCAAAGTAGATTAAACAGGCCTATTAAATACTTTATGGAAGATCAAGAAGCATATGCGATTGAAGAACTAAGAGCTGAAATTGGTTCTTCTTTTATTTGTAATGATTTAGGGATCATTCCTCAAAAGAATGAAGATTACTTAGAAAACAGTCAAGCCTATATTCAAAGCTGGTTAAAAGCTATTAAAGAGAAACCTAATACATTGTTTGCTGCTATTAAGGATGCTGAAAGTATCTGTGATTATATATTAGATAAAGGACATTATGAACGACTGATAAAGATAGAAGCATCTATTAATGAAGCAATTGTTGATGGTAGCTATAAGGAAAACGCAATCAGTAAAGATGAACTAAGAATGATTTTAAGAAATGGTTACCAGGAAGTTGATCCAAAAGAAATGACTTCTTTAGTTAATGACTGGAGTAATCAGAAAGAAGTTGAATCAAAGATTTATTATACTTTTGATGGTGACAAGATTGTATGTGCTGATAACACCTCTAATGATATGTTTATGGAAGAATTTAATAAAGAAGATTATCTGTTATCTTTTCTTTGGATGGCTAAAGGAATGGCAATGGATGAAGTGATGAGTCTAAAGTTTCAAGACTCAAAAGATGCAGTTGCAGTAAAGTAGGTGATCGTTATCGCAGGTACAAGAATCAAATACAATAAAGTTAAATATCCAATAAAAGTAGGTACTAAATCCTTTGGATGGACCATGGTAGCATCCTATACTCATCACAATGTGTGGGAAAGAATTACGAGATCAGGTGTTCCAATCAGAACGTCTTTTTTTAAGGACGAAGTTCCTAACGAAAATGCGACGTACACGTGGGATTAGTTACATTCGTACAGGGTGTAATAAGATTTGTATACGTACTGAAAACTCAAAAAACATCGATAAACTCAACGTTGTTGAGTTGTACAGGACGGTAATGTATGCGAAATGTTGCAAAACATTCGTACATTATCCCTTATCCTGCTAAAGAAAGGAAAAGTATACATATGGCAAATGAAACAAATATAACAATCAGATGTCAGGAACATGTAAAAGAAATGTTTAATGCAGTATCTAAAAGTAAACCACATTTAGCAAAAGGTGAGCTGCTTGAACAGATGATAAAATCATATAACGCATTAGATGCGATCAATGTTGATACATTAAATGTGATCTTAGAATTAAGTAAATATAACCATGAATATTTGGGATTACTTGTCAAACACAACAAGTCAATTCCAACAAATATGGCTATATTAATGAAGTCGCTTAATGAAGAAGCAGTATGTGATAAATATATAAAAATGAAATTAGGAAAGGAGGAATAGTCATAAGGTAAATTTACCTTGTAACTATGAAGGTTATGAAAGTTAAAAGAAATTATAGAGTAAGTGCTGATTTTGATAGAAAGTTACAGAATATTCAACTCTATCTAAAAGAAGTATGTGGACTTGATTATACATTCGCAGATATCTTTGATGAGATGATGGAACTTTATGAAACCAGAATCAAGTTTAATTCAAATATCTTAAACGAACTGTTTAGAGAACATGATGAAGCAATCTTAAATCAATTTATGGTTGGTAATGCTGAGATGCTAAATGCATTAAAAGAAATAATTGAAAAATCTAAGGTATAGACTTTAATAAAATAAGCTGTACTTGATGAAAATATATGATACTCATAATGTGTTTTCTTCTATGATTTAACGATTTAACTGATAAATTTATAGTTTGTTTTATTAATTATGAATAAAAATAGATTTATTTTGCAAAAATATTGCAAAATAGGTAACAAAAATTCATTTACGTGATATACTATTAATGAAATCAGGAAAGGATGATGATTATGCTATTAGAATTTAAAGTGCAAAATTACAAAGCTTTTAAAAATGAAGTGAATTTTTCAATGATTCCAGCACCAAAGCAAAAAGGTTTAGATTATAGTATTTTTGAACAGAAGGTAGGAAGAAAAAAAATTAATGCAATTAGTTCATCGGTAATTTATGGACCTAATGCATCAGGTAAAACTACCATTATCGGAGCAATGGATACTATGCGCTCTATTGTTTTAAGAGGGAACATATTAAATGCAGAAGATTCTTCTCCTAATGAAGCATCACATCATTTAGAATTAATTCCAAATAATCAATTAAAAGATAGACAACCGGTAAAATTCTTTGTTTCTTTTTTTGATGAAGGATATCAAATAGATTATTCATTTATAATGGATGTAGGTTTCTTTTTGGAAGCTGAATATGAAAGACGTATTCTTGAAGAACGTTTGGATGTTAATGGAATCAATGTGTTTTTAAGAAATGAAGATTTATCCCTTAATTATTCAAAGAAAATTGATGAACTATTTCCACAAAATGCTAAAGTTTCACAACAGTTATTAAGTGTTGCAAAAGACAGCATTAATCCAACAGAATTGTTCTTAATGAATGGGTTTAAATTAATTATATCAAGACAACTATCTGATTTAATTTCTAAATGGTTTAAAGATAAGTTCATGGTTATCTATAAAGCTAATGCAATGGAATTGATTAGAAGATTTGATGATTCAAAGTCAAATGGTGTTTTTGTAGAAAAGACAACAAACCAGGCTGCAAAAATGTTTGGATTAAATTCAAATGCAATAGGCTATGTTGTTTCAAATGATGATAGTGAAGCAAAATTGTGTTCAATTTTAGAAAATGCAAGTACAAAACAAAAAGTTGCGATCAAAGCAGATATTTATGAATCATATGGAACGCTTAGATTTGTTAATATATTTCCATTAGTACTTAAAGCTATTTATACTGGTGGAACTTTAGTGATTGATGAATTTGATGCATCTATTCATCCTATGGCTCTTATGAGTATTATTAATATTTTTCATGATGATGAAATTAATACTAAGCAAGCTCAATTAATTTTTGATACACATAATCCTATATTTTTAAATAGTAACTTATTTAGAAGAGATGAAATTAAGTTTGTAGAAAGAAATAGTGATAACTATACAAGTGATTTATATGCTTTATCTGATTTTGGAACTTCTGGAGATAAAGGTGTTAGAAAAAATGAAGATTATATGAAGAACTACTTTGTTTCACAGTATGGAGCTATTTCAGATATAGACTTTTCTCCATTATTTAAAGAAGGTGAAAACGATGCCTAAACGTAAGCTGACAAATAAATACTATTTTAGTGTAGAAGGCGAAACAGAACAATGGTATTTGTATTGGTTAAGAGATCTCATCAATAGTTCAGATGAAGCAACACATAAAGTCGCAATCGATTGTAAAATAGAAAAGAGTCCACTAAGACGTGCTAAGAGAATGAATATTACAGGAAAGACAGAAATATGGCATTTATCTGACTATGAAAGTAGTGATCCATTTCATGTTCAACAGTTTCAAGACACAATTAGTGAGATGAAGGATGCAAGAAAAATAGGAAAAAATATTGTTTATAAATTTGGATATAGTAATTTCACTTTTGATTTGTGGATGATACTTCATAAGATTGATTGTAATGGTTCAAAAGCAGCTAGATCGCAATATCTTACTCCTATAAATAGAGCATATAATGCACAATTCTTAAGCATGGATGATTATAAGCATGAAAAGCATTTTCATAGCTGTTTAAATCAGTTAAGTATTGAAAATGTTATTGATGCAATAAATCGTGCAAAAAGAATTATGAAAGCAAATGAAGAAAATGGTTATATTTTACAAAAGTATAAAGGATATAGTTATTATAACGAGAACCCTTCGTTAATGATTTGGGAAATCATTGAAAAGATTTTACAGGATTGCGGATTAATTTAATATAGAGAAAGGAATTTAACACGGTCACTAGTTGATCGTGTTTTTTTTAGCATGAAGATAACAAAGATACGATTTTTTGAATATGGAAAAGAACCACCAAAGAATTCAAGATTTAAAGATACAATCTCTAATGAAACAGTTGGAGGATATTTTGATTATACAGGTAGAGAAGAAGCCAAAGATGTAGATAAAGAAATCGATAAACAAGAAGATGGTTATTTTGGTTATACAGGCAGCCACAGTGTTGGAACCTATAGTTCAAGTGGGGAACTAAACACCAAAGAAGAACGTGATGCTTTTAAAAAAGAAATAGATCATTGCTTTCATAAAAATGGAAATCTTTGTTGGGATTATGTTATTTCATTAGAAGACGATAATGAAGCTTATCAATTAGGTTTGGAAAATACAAAGCAATGGCTATCTGCAGTAAAAGAATTCTTACCAAAAATGCTAAAAGAATATCATATTGATTACAACAATACCTTATGGTGGTTTGATCTTCACCGCAATACTGAACATCCACATATCCATCTTGTATTTATGGAAAAGAATCAAACAAGAACAAGAGGTAAGCTTACTCCAAGAGAAATGAAAAATGTAAAAAGACATATTTATTCATCATTAAGTGCAAGAGCAAAACTAAAAGAAAGAACAGGTAAAGATTACAGAACATTCTTCCAGGGAAAGGATATGTTACTTAAGGAACTGATGACATCAATCGAAAAAAAGGATTTAAAGAAGAATCCAAAGTTAAGAGATTTATATAAAGTATTACCTAAGACAGGTAGACTTCAATACAATTCATATAATATGAAGCAATATCAACCAATGATTAAAACTATTATCGATGATCTGATTCAAAATGATGACGATTTGAAAACAGCATTTAATGAATATATAAGTAAACTGGATCAGTTAGAAGAAGTAATGAATGAAGAAGTTAATGATGTTGCAACAATTAAAGAAGCAGAATTAGAAAAGTTTTATTCCAAAGTTGGTAACTACATTCTTCAAAACTTTAAGAAGACTGAATATGTTGAAGAGACTAAAAAAGATGATAACAAGGTAAATTCACCTTATAAAACTAAAAAGGTTTATAAAAAGAAATATCTAACTGAAGCCAAACTTAAGGGGTATATTCATAAATTAGCGAATGAACAACAAAGTAAAATCAATAAAGCTATTGAGGAATATAACCAAAGAATGGAAGAACAACTATTAGTTTAGTCTTATAAATGATAATATTATATGGAGGTGGTGATTAAATGGTTTTAGGAGAAACGATAAAAGAATTGATTTCAATGAAGCAGGAAGGTGGATATTGGGATTTTAAAAAACAATGGTATGATGCTAAACATCGTACAGATATGTTGCATGACATTATCTGTATGGCAAATAATATTGAAAATAAAGATGGTTATATAATTATTGGCGTTGATGAAGAAAGTGATTATGCAATTAAGGATGTTTCTGATGATCAAAATAGAAAAAATACACAAAAATTAGTGGATTTCTTAAAGGATAAGAAATTTGCAGGGGATGTTAGACCAATCATTACTGTTGATGTTGTTGTAATTGATGGCAAGAACATAGATGTAATAAAAGTTCATAATTCATTAAATACCCCATACTATTTAAAAGAAAGATATGAAGGAGTTAATGCTAATAATATATATTCAAGAATTCAAGACACAAATACTCCATTAGATAAATCTGCTGATATAAACATCATTGAATTACTATGGAAAAAGAGATTTGGGTTATTATTATCGCCTCTTGAACGATTTGCCAGTTTACTTTTAGAAAAAAATAAATGGGAAAAATCACCAAGTCTAGTAAAAGAGTCATTTTATTATAAGTTTGAACCACAGTATGTTATCGAATATGATTACGATGATCTGTTGAATCGAGATGGTTATGATTATTTCTTTTTGAATCAGTATGACAATAGTCCACATTGGACTATCGTTAGTCTAAAATATTTTAATACAACACTTATTGAATTTTCAGGAAATATATTAGATGGAGGACGACATTTTTCAAATACTCCATTAATGGATGGATTAAGTATCAATACACATCTTTCTTGGGATGTAACATATAGATATTGGGTTAAGAACACACTAGAATATAATATGCATATGTTTTATTTAGATGAAAATAATAATGAGGCAAAATCATCTGATATCAGATTGATGGAGAATGTACTAGTTTTCAAGGATGAAAATGAACATCAAATGTTCAATTACTATGTTGAGACACATTGGTGTATAAAAGAAAAATATCAAGATAAGCAATTTAAACCATACGTTCCTAAAATTAATGGATATCGCGATGATGCATTTGTTGAAGAATTAATTAATATTAGAATATTACAAAATATGTTGATAGAGTTTAGAAAAGAAAATCAATAGAACGAGTCGTATTTGACTCTTTTTTTTTACAAGGTAAATTTTCCTTGTGGAAAGGAGATGCATGGATAAGAAGAAAATATTAATACCTTGGATAGTAAGTTTATTAGTTGTCTATTTTTTAGGAATGCAACTTGCATTTCTATTTTCAGGTAACGTAGGAATTACAGTAAATCCAAAGTATCTGTTTATTAATGGTTCATATTTTATAGGGTTGACGATGTTTACATTAGTAGTTCCTTTGTTTTTGTTGATGAATAAAATGAATGATAAAGACATAAGTGACAAAGATAACTATTCATCATTAACGGATATGGATTATTATAAGAAACAGATGACACCTTTGTATTTTGATAAGCAATGTCATATTACTACATCACCAATGGATTTAAGAATAAAGAAGTTTAACAGTTATTTAAATATGAAACTACCAATGAAGTCTGCTCATGATAAGAGTGGACTTATTTTTATGTCTTATAAAGATCATGTATATGTTGATGATAGTGATTCTCATAGCTTGATTATTGGTTCATCTGGTTCAGGTAAATCATTTAGTTTTATGCTTCCAATGCTATGTCTAATGGCAATGACAGGTGAATCTGGATTAACAGTAGACATTAAAGGTGAATTATCAGAAAAGACTGCTGAACTGTTTAAAGCAAAAGGTTATGATGTTTATTTTATTGACTTTATTGATCCAGATAACAGTGATTGTTGGAATCCATTGTATTTAGGTGCAAGTGAATATGTAAGGCAGTTAGCAATTCAAAATGAACAATTAGAACGCTATCACAGGATGAAAGATGCGATTGATAAAGAATATCAGACTTTGTATGGTGATTTTCCAAAAGTTAATTATGAATCCTATTTTGGCACAAATGATGCAGGTGATTATATCTATGACAATTATCGACAAGAGTTTAGAACAACAGCTGATTTTTCATCAGCTCAGGAATACTTTAGAGATGTTGTTCAGGCTATTACTTCAGGTAAAAAAGAATCCAATGAAGATAACTTCTGGAATGAAGAAGCTGGTCGTGTATTAGAAGGTTATATTCATTTACTTGCTGAAAGTGGCAATATTGATGTGATTAATATACCAGCAGTAGCTAGAGTTATGCTTGAAGGTGATGAAGTTAAAAAGAAAACATCACGAGGTAATGTTTCCTGGTTGGAGTATTATTTGACATATCATAAGACAAACAGTGATCTAAGTAAGGAAAAGCTGATGTCATATGTAGACAGTGCAGAGCAAACCAGAAAGTCATCACGTAATGTACTTACTAAACATCTAAACAGTATTGTGACTAATGATGCAATTAAGAAGATGCTTTCTAATAATGATATTGATTTAGAGAATATTGGGAATAAGAAGACGATGATTTATTTGAAAGTTCATGATGAAAAGCAGACGTATTATCCATTAGTCACATTATTTATTAAGCAACTATGGCAAAGCCTTGTTAAGACTGCAAGATCATCACCTAATCTAAGATTACCTATACCATTTCATATCATGTTTGATGAAATGGGGCAGTTCCCTGCATTTGATGAAATTACTAATGTATTAACCGCAGGGCGTTCAAGAGGTGTTAGATTAACCGCTGTAGTTCAAGGATATGATCAGCTGGATAATGCCTATGGTAAAAATACTGCCAAGACAATCAAGAACAATGCAAAGAATACTGTTTATCTTTTAAGTGGTGACTATGAAACACTAGATGAACTATCTAAACGATGTGGCTCACATTACATAACAAGAAATGGAAGAAAAGAACTTGAAAGAGTGATTACACCTGATAGATTACAGAACTTTAAATTTGGTGAAGCTTTAATTCTTAGACAAAGAGAAAAAGCTTTTATCACAAATGTCATACCTTTTAATCAGTATGTATTCTATCCATCACTTGTAGATTACAAGCTTAGATATGTCTCAAAGAAAGAACCAAAATACTTCAGTATTATGGATGATATAAAGGAGAAGGAAAATAGTGGAAGATAATAAAATTAATACGTTTTTATTCAATCGAGGTATTGATCCGTCAGTACCTCTTTTAAATTTGGAAGAAGAAGTTTTAGGAGATATCAAACAGCATGATATTTTTACTGGAACTTCTTTTGAATTATTACGAATTAAAAATCAGATTAAAGGTCAGAAGAAAGAAATGGTAATGCGAAACTGCATTGTTGAAAATGTCAATGTCAGAGCTTTGACGGTTTCTGGTAAATGTACCTTCTATAACTGCACATTTAGTAATGTCGTGTTTACAACATGTTCATTACCTAACTGTTGTTTTTATCACTGTACTTTTAAGGATTCAGCAATTGTTGAATCAACATTGAGTTCAGTCTTGTTTGTAAACTGTATTGATTTAGAAGAAGTTGATTTTAAAAGTAACAATCTAAGTAACATGAAGGTGATTGGAAGTAGTCTAGATGCTTCTACATTAGAAGAACAAGGAAATAAAGTTGAAGGTGCTTATATCAGAGAAGAATTATTTATGACAGGAGTAGAAGAAAAAGTGGAAGAACATAAAGAAGTTGAAGTCGTAACAAGACAGACAGTAGAAAAAGTTACCTATAAAAATGAATCATTTGGATTAAAGGAATTGAAGAATACATTGTTTAGTGAATGTGTATTTATTTCCTGTGAGTTCGATAAAAATATTCAGTTGGATGCAAGTACAGACTTCATAAACTGTACTTTCAAGAAAATGGATTTGGATATGGTAACTTTCCAAAAAGTCATTTTTGATCATTCAACATTTGAAGATGTCTTTATGTCATCAAAGTTTTTACATTGCAGTTTTGTAGGGTGTCAGTTTAAATCACTTAACTTCAGTGATGATGTCTTATTTACATCATGTAACTTTGCATTATCAAATGCATTTGACGTATTTGATATGAATAAGCAGCATATGACAAACATTGAATTACACAAAGAAGAAGTAAAAGAAGATGAAGAGTTAAACGTTCTTTTAGATGCTTTATATACTGTTCTAAAAAATAGAGATACAGACTTACAAAGAAGTTTAAGATTGCTTGATCGAGATGCAGTAACTAAAGATATCATGGCTGATTATTTATTGAATTTAGATGATCGTCAGTATATTGAATTTATCAGTGAAGTTGGAACAAGAAGAAGGGATGAAGACGATGAATAATTTAGATCCAGTAATTATCAATTATAAAAACTTAAAGCCTGAAGATAAAAGAATTATCCAGGCTAAGCTAAGTGTATTAAGTTTGATTACAAATTCAAAGGATGAATATAAAGAAGACATTAAAGGGAAAAATGCCTTAACAAGACTTATGTATGAAAGCGCAATTGAAGCAACAGAAGAACTAGAAGATAAAGTAAAACTATCAATTATTATGAGCATGGCAGATATGATTGATAATTATGATCATTTGGTTGAAGACCAGGATACTGATGATTACTTCTATGGATTGAATGGTGATAATGATGAATAAACAGTTTGATATTTTTTCTAAGATGAAGATTACTGAAATGTGTAAGACAATTCATGATATGACTTATACATATATTAATCCTGAAACAAAGCAGCCTACAGATGTACCAGCAAAACATTACCAGGATATTTTAAAACAGCCAGTTGAAGTGATGGTTGAAGATCAGGTAAAGAAGCAATTCTTAAATATCATGTATAAGCAACTAAAGAATCTAAAGGAAGAAGAACCACATCTTTTCTATCAGTCATTGCTTTTGCTAGACATTGGTAAAGCACCAGATGGTTTGGCTATCAATGAAGAAGTGGCTTTAAAGATGACAGCAGATAAGATGATTGAAGATGAAAATAAACCAAAGAAGAAAAATGAACCTAAGTTTCAAGTCAATAATACAAAATATATAGAAACATTTGACAGCATCAAAGAAGATGACAGTATTATGGCAGAATTATTTGATGCTATGGAAGTAAAGGAAGATGATGGCATGTATTTATCATAGTGTTAAGTGTTGTTTAACACATAGTTATAGTATCTGAAATTGCGCCTGTATTAAAGTTTTCATATAATAAAATTAAAGGAAAAATGAGGAGGAAATTATAATGAGAAACTTAACAGATCAAGTAACATTCAGACATGGTGCCACTATTACTTCAAGAACAGCACAATCACCAATGTTAACAAATTCAGGTGTTAATGAAGCCGTAAGTGATGCAACATTTGATTACTATCAAGCAAGATCTAAATCAGCTGGTATGGTCATTGTAGAATATACAAATATCAGCTTAAATGGAGGACCATCTCGCTCTTGGCCTGAACATGAACAATTAGCTATCTATGATGATAAATTCATTCCTGGAATGACTAAATTAGCAACTACATTAAAAAGAGATGGTAATAAAGCTATCCTTCAAATTTGTCATGCTGGTAGAGAAGCTAACTACGCAGAAGCATTAGGAAGGGTTGCTGCAGTTCCTTCAATAGTGGAAATGCCTTGGATTGATTATCCACTACATGTTTTAACTGAAGAAGAAGTATGGGATGTAGTTAAGGATTTCGGAGCAGCTACTAAACGTGCTATTGAATGTGGATTTGATGGGATTGAAATTCATGGTGCTAACCATTACTTACTACAACAATTCTTATCAACATTTTCTAACAAAAGAGAAGATTACTGGGGTGGCACATTAGATAAACGTATGAATTTCGCTATGGAAGTCGCTAAAGAAGTCTTCAAAGTTGTTAAAGCATATGCACCTAAAGATTTCATTGTTGGTTATAGAATTTCACCAGATGAAATTCATGGTGCTAATGTAGGGTATACATGGAGAGAATCTCAAGCATTAGTTAAGAAGTTAACTGAAAATTATGAATTTGATTATATTCATATTTCATTATTACAATATGACGCAAAACCAGAAGACAGAAATATGACATATTGTGAAATCTTAAGAGAAGTTATGCCAGAAGATACTAAGTTATTAGTTGCAGGTGGTATTAACACTTATGAAAAAATGAATGATGCATTAAAATATGTAGATGTTATTGCTATGGGTAGAGCAACTTTAATTGATCCTGAAATTCATGATAAATTAATAAATGGTAAGCAAGATGAAATTTATTTAGAATTCAATGAAGAATCAGTGGCTAAAGCACACTTAACTGATGGTATTATTTCGTTAGTTGCACAAGTTCCTGAATTTGCAATGCCAGGTAATGAATACCTTAAAACATTGATTTCGACAGATTTAGGTGAACAATTTACACATACAGGTAACGAAATTATCGATGAATAATAAAACAAAGGCCAGAGTTGGCCTTTTTAAATACTTTTTTTCAAGTCTTCAGTTATATTATTTAATAAATCAATTGTAATATCGGATTGAACGATAGCAGGGTTAATCAGCCATCCTAAAGATATACTGTCATTAATAAGGTGTCCTATTTCGATAGAAACAATATCTTCACTGATTTCATCTCTGGATAATAATCCTTGAGTTGAACGTCCAATAACGACAGCATTAAGTTTAGTGACTGCCTGAGAAATAGCCCAATGATCATCCGTCTTTAAGATAAGGTTTAAAGGACCACATATATACTGAATTCTATCCAACAGATGTTCATGATAGATATCGTTATACATACAGAACTTCTGATCTTTTAAATCATCAAAAGTGATCAAATTTTTAGTAAGTAAACTATTATTTTTATTTGCACCTAATACTACCTTCCCATAGGCTATAGGTTTATAGATTAAATCTTTAATCCATTCACTTTCAATATCACTATTTGCAATAAATCCTACATCAATTTCTCCTTTTCGTACCTGTTCAATAATGGATTTTGTGTCACTGCATGATATATCATAAAATACTTGAGAAAATTTTTCTTCAAAGTGATTAATGAAATATTCTATAAATATTTTTAAAAAGGTGTTTACATATCGAATACGAATGACTTTTTTCTTGCTTTCATCACTAGAAAAACTAGCTAATTTTTCTAAATCAGCTTTAGCTTTTAATATATCAGACACTTTAGAAAGAAGGTGAATGCCATCGTCGGTTAAAAATGTTCCTTTGGAGGACCTATTGTACAATTTCACATTTAATTCATCTTCTAACTGAGATATAGCTAAAGATAAACCTGATTTTGTAATGTGCAATACATCCGCAGCCTCTTGTAAGGACTTATAATGTGATAATACTTCTACATATAATAATTGTTCAAAAGTCATGTCGAAAATCCTCCTTAAACTATATATTATTTATATTTTAAATTAGTAATTCTATACTGTAAAGTGATGTTTAAAAAAATGTATTTGCTCAAATTAGAATTATATATATCTTAGGAGTATTAATTAAATTGTTTGAAAATACAATTTATTTTAAAAAAAGGAAAGGAGAAAGCTACTAGGTAAATTTACCTTGTAGCTGTTTTTATTTATGGAACTTGTTTTAACAGCAATATTTGCAAAGAAGGATTCAATGCTTTCTTTCTATGAAGATAATGAGAATCATGATTACTTGTATATCTATGATTCAAAGGATAATGCCTATTTAAAAGTACCGGAATGGGATTATAGCTTTGATGATTATGAACTGGATTATCTAGAACAGGGTTATAACATTGTCTATATGCCAGACAGCACGCATGCTGCCTATTGGACATTAATTGATCGTTATTATGATGAAATTGAACATCGTGAAGGATTAATCAGATATCTAGATTACTGTAAAACTCATCATATCTATCATGATTATCTAATGGAATCATGTGAATGTGAACTACCTGATATCTTTGATTGCGTTGAGGACCCATATACCTATGAGCCAGAAGTTAGATAATATACTTTCAACCTATAGCTATGATGCAAGACAAAAAAATCAGCTAAGACTTGCTGATGAAAAAGGACTAGATATCGATATCATTAAAGATCCTAAGTATGATTGGGAACAGATGAGAGAAATAGCATTAGCAATGGAGTTTGGACTTGATCCAGCTCCATTGTGTAATCCTAATATTTCATCAGAAGCAATGGAAAACATTCGAATTCATTTATTTGAAAATCAAGGTGTCTATGAAAATGCAAAAGCCGATATTTATTTAAAGAGAACCAGGATACTTACCATCATTATCGTTATGTCACTATTACTATCATCAATAGCTGCTTTATTATATGCAAAGAAAGATTATATTATGGCCTATTATGAAGATATCGATTTAGTACTAACCGATGATCATATTACATTGTCCTATGGTAATACTTTTCATCCAATTGATTATGTAAAAGAATATGATGAAAAGAATACCATCACATTACCTAAGCTTCAGAAGATGGATAAACTAACTGATTATGAATATGTCTATGAAGTCAGTAATGGTGTTAAGACAGTAACAAAAACTTTAATTGTTACAGTCATAGATGATCAAAAGCCAACAATCAATCTAAAACAAGAAGAAGTCACCTTAACACAAGGTGATACATTTAATCCATTAGATTATGTTGCTTCAGTGAATGATAACTACAGTAAATTAACAAAAGAAGATATTACCTTTGAAGGTACAGTAGATACAAATCAACAAGGTAAATTTACCTTCCAGTATATCTTGAAAGATTCTTCTAATAATAAAACAATTACCACACTAAATATAACAGTAAAAGAAAAGCCAAAACCAGTAAATCAATTACCAAATACAAATAATTCCGCTCCTACTAAACCCAATCAAACCACACAACATCAACAACAATCAAACAAACCAAAACCATCAAATAAAGTATTCTATATCAGAGACTATAACTACGATATTGCATCATGTAAGAATGCAGCTGTTTCTTATATGGATAGTCAGTTACATTCAACATCAGCTACATATGGTGAATTACAACCGTATCAGGAAAATGGAACTACTGTAGGGTATAAAGTTGTATTTAGGTAAGTAAGCCTATAGTATTAGCAATAGAAAAATAATATAATTGGCTTTAGGCATAGTGGTACATAAATTAATCATCATAGTGTTTTTGTTCATTGCAATAACTTAACGCAAATAGAAAGAAGGGAAACTATGGGACAGGCTTATAATATTGATAGAGTTAATATCATTAAGAGAAATATAAAATCAATGAATTATAGGTATATAGCAAAGAGTATATTTAGTAATTCTAACTCTCGAAATACGCAATTTAAATATGTGAATTTTAGAGGATCACATTTTAAGAAAGTGAAATTTGACAATGTTATATTTCAAGGATGTGATTTTTGGGGGACGTCTTTTAATAAGTGTACTTTTAAGAATGTACAATTTATCGATTGTACATTCGTAGGCGCAATCTTTAAAAATTCTAAACAAGAAAAGATTTCTATTGAGTATTGTTGTATCGTGAATTCAAAGATAGATTTTACGTATAACAACATCAAATCAGAAGTGTTATTAGAGTATCCATCAGTAGTAATCGATCCAGCGCTAAAGAACAGTATTATATCTTTGAAAGACAATCTTCATTTGAAGAAAAATAAAATGCTTTATATCTCGGATAAAAAGTTGAACTTACTTAATATATATTTACTTAAAAAACGTTTTGGGGAGAAAACCGTTTTATTATTACAAAAATTAACGGAGAAGAATTGCAAACTGATAACTACATACACCGCACTAGAAAAAACTTTATTTTTGATCAGTAAAACTATATAATATTCATGTCCTGCCCCACTCAATCGAGAGATTGAGATGCTAATGATACTTTTTATAAGTGAGTGGGGACTGTAACATGATAGCGAACATTCAAGGAGGGATGTCTATGGTAAATGATTTGGCAACTATTATTGGGTTTATCTCTTTTTTAGGTTTACAAATTCTTACAAAGTCATCTCTTGATTGTTTGGGGTCTTATTAAGATGATTTGTTATTTGCGTTTATTGATTACAAATAAAATGTTGCATAATTAGATATGTATATATATGAATCGTTTAACAACCAATGTTAAGTATGCTAACAGCATACTTAACATTGGATTTTTTTATTATAATGGATATTAGAAAAATAAAATAAATATTGGTATATACCAATATCTCTTCTCAATATATAGTAAAATATGATAAAATAATATTTGCTTAAACAGTTGGAGGTATCAAATATGGATGTTTGTTATAACAAATTATGGAAGTTACTTATAGATAAGAAAATGAACAAAACAACTTTTGCAAAAGAGGTTGGTATTAGTGCTAATACATTAGCTAAATTATCTAAAGATGAGAACGTAAATATGGCTATATTAGCTAAAATCTGTCGTTATTTTGAATGCAGTGTTGATGATATATTAGATGTCTTACCAGAAAAGGAGATTGAAGATAGTGAACATTAATACTCCTTATAAAACCATTACAAGAGAGCAATTTCTATTTCACGAAATGAGAATTACAGCTCGATTATTATTAGAAAATAAGACAGATAAAGAAATAGTAAATGAAATCGTAAATAATAACTTATTCCAATATCCAACAGAAAGAATGATTAAGAATTTAGCTGGTGTTTGTTTGAAAAGATTACACGAGCTTGATGATATGACGTTGGTGGATGTCCTTGCCAATGGATCTAGTGAAAGTGCTAAACAAATATGTTTATATGCCATGATGAATTACTATCATTTAGTATGGGACTTTATGACAACAGTTGTTGCTGAAAAATTTAGATCAAAAGATTTTTACTTTTCAAAAATGGATGTGAATGTTTTCTTTACACGATTACAGGAACAAAATGATGTAGTCGCAACTTGGTCGGACAGCACAGTTAATAAATGTAAACAAGTATTGGTGAAGGTGTTAGTAGAAAATGAGTATTTAGATTCACCTAGATCGGAAACATTGAATCCAGTATTAATAGATTATCAATTAAAAAATGCACTTATTGATAAAGGTGAAAAAGCAAGCTTAGCTGCTTTTAACTGCTTTGAAGGAGAGTAGAAGATGAGTAATATTAGTGAAAGATTAGATAATTTAAAAGAACTCATTCAAGAAAGTGATTTTCTTGAAGGTAAAGGATTAAGCAATGAAGTTAATATTAGAATCTTCTGTTATGATCCGAAAGAAGAAATGGTAATCAGACATTTCTTGAAACAGCTAGAATCAGATCAACTAAAGTGTAATTTGATTCACTATGATTTATATGAGGTATTTCTTCAAATATGTGAAGATAAAAGAATTTTACCTAAGATTCCAGCATTAGAAGAAAAAAGAGGTAAAGAATTTATCAGAAAGCAGTTTGAGAAAAGCTGTGATGCTAAAACCTTTGCTAATAAGATGCAGTATGAAAATCATAAATTAGGTGATGTGGTGTTGTTATCTGGAGTTGGGAAAGTATTCCCATTTATGAGAGTGCATGGTCTGTTAGAAACAATGCAACCGTTATTTAATGATGTACCTATATTAGTTTTATATCCAGGTGAGTTTGATGGTCACTATGTAAAACTATTTAATAGATTAAAAGCAAATGAATACTATAGAGCATTTAAGTCAATTTAGGAGTAGAAGAATATGAAGATTAAAAATATGTTTAAAGATGACATCAATAGATCAATCAATGGTGTTATCCAAGTAGAACAAGAAGAAAATAATGTAATTAAACAAGAAGTAGAAGAATATGTTATCACATCAGAATTAAAGAAACACTTTAATAAATTCTTTAGCAGCTATAGTGATTCATTTGATCATCCTACAGATAATACAGGTATCTGGATTACTGGTTTCTTTGGAAGCGGGAAATCTCACTTTATCAAGATGTTATCTTACTTATTAGAAAATAAAAATGTCGACGGAAAAACAACAGTAGAATATTTCCGCAATAAATATAATGATGAATTATCTTTTATGCCAATTGTAAAATCAACAAGTGTACCAACAGAAACAATTCTATTTAACATTGGCGCTCAAAGCATTGGAGCAAAAGATGAGACTGCTGTATTACGTGTATTTACACGTGTATTCTATGATCACTTAGGATTCTATGGTAGTGATGTTAAACTTGCTAAGTTAGAACAGTTTGTTACTAAACAAGGCAAAATGGATGAATTCAAAGCAAAATTTGAAGAAATCAATGGCGATGATTGGATTTCTGCCAGAGAAGAATATGTATTTTGGGAAGATGATATCGTTGAAGCAATGATGGAAGTATTAGATATGTCAGAAGATGCTGCACGTCACTGGTTTGATGGAGCTGAAGAAGTTCATATTTCAATTGATCAATTAGCAAAGGAAGTTAAAGAATATGTGGATTCTAAACCTAAAGGATTCAGATTATTATTCATGGCCGATGAAGTTGGTCAGTTTGTTGGATCTAATTTAAATATGTTATTAGACTTACAAACAATCGTAGAACGCTTTGGTTCAGTATGTAGAGGACAAGTTTGGGTAGTTGCTACTGGACAAGAAGCATTAGATGAAATGATCAAGGTGCGTACTGATGCATTCTCACGTATCATGGCTAGATTCAGTGTCAAATTAAGCTTAACTTCATCGTCAGTAGGTGAAGTTATTGAAAAGCGTTTATTATCTAAAACAGATGAAGCATATGAAAACCTTGAAATGGTTTATAACAATAATGATTCTGTTTTAAGTAACCTATATTCATTACAAACTCAAAAGAAAGATTTAAAAGGATATCGTTCAGCAGATGAATTTGCAAGAGTATTCCCATTTGTGCCATATCAATTTACCGTTATGCAAAACGTATTCAATGAAACAAGAAAACATGGACATGCAGGACAACATCAATCTTCTGGTGAAAGATCAATGTTAAATGGATTTCAAGAATCTGCACAAAAAATCCAAGCTAAAGATGAATTCTCTTTAGTGCCTATGTACTTATTCTATGATACATTACATAGTTTCTTAGATACTTCTATTAGAAGTGTAATTGAACGTGCTGAAAGAGCAGCTAAGAATAATGAAGGATTAAAAGATTTCGATGTTAACTTATTAAAACAATTGTATTTAATCCGTTACATTGATGATATTCCTTCAAATATTGAAAACTTAACTATATTAATGGCTGATGATATTCGTGTAGATAAACAAGAATTAAGAGAAAATGTTAAGAATTCTTTGAATATTTTAATCAATCAAAACTATGTATCACGCAATGGTGATTTATATATGTTCTTAACTGATGAAGAACAAGATATTGCACGTGATATAAAAAATACTGATGTTGATACATCATCTATTATCAGTAGATTAGGTGATATTATTTTCTCTAATATTTATACTGAAAAGAAATATAGATATAACAAATATGATTTTGAGTTTAATAAGGGTGTAGATAGTCAAAATATTGGTAATACACTGACAGATGCCATGAAATTGCATTTCATGACTGTTGCTGCAGATGCAAATGAATTACAACCACTAAGATTGCAGACTGAATCTAAAGATAAGCAGGCAATTATCGTTTTATCTGATGAATACTCATACTTTGAAAACATTGAAACAGCATTAAAAATCAGAAAATATATCAAACAAAAGAACGTAAATCAGTTACCAGCTTCAGTTCAAAAAATCATTCATGATAAACAAGAGGAAGCTAATAGATTAGAGAAACAAGCTAGTGACGATGTTAAGCAGGCCATTGTAGAAGGTACATACTATATTGCAGGTGAATTAGTATCTGTGACAGGTAAAGATGCAGTAAATAGTATTAAAAAGGCAATGGAATATTTAGTAGAGAATACATATACGTATTTAAATTATATTGAAAACAACTATGAAAATGATGGGCAAATAAACGATATATTAAAAGGAAAATTTACGTCATTAGATGACACTTGGGAATATAATAATCAGGCTTGTGATGCGGTTGAAAAATATCTGAATGATAAACTTGTATATAAGTTACCTGTGTCTATGAATGATATACAATCTCGTTTTTCATCTGCTCCATATGGATGGAGAGTAATTGATATAGCTGGAGTCGTAGCACAGTTAATCATTGAGCAAAAAGTAACTATTAAATATAACGGACAGACTATTCAACCAAGCGATTATAGAATGGCTGGTTTCTTAAGAAAGAAAACAGAGATAGGGCAAGTTCGCATTTCTAAAAGAGAAAGTATTTCGTTAGCCAAGATGAATCAAGCTAAGAGAATCTTAAGAGAGTACTTTGATGTCATGGATGTTCCGAGTGATGAAGATGGATTAATTGAATTTATTGTAACTAACTTCACAAATGAACAACAGACATTAAATGATTACTATAATAAAAATGCTACTAGACATTATCCAGGATATAACACAATCCAGGAAGCATTAAAACTAGTTGCTGAAGTTTTAAATTGTAAGACTGATAACATTGCTTTAGTTAATAAAGTATGTAGTTTAGAAGATGACTTACTAGATAGCAAAGACGATATGGTAAACGTTAAAAACTTCTTTGCAACTCAAAAGACATTATTCGATACTGCAACAGATTATATGCAAGATGTTATGAGAGAAAAAGATTATTTCTCAGGACATGCAGAAGTAGAAACTGCACTACAATTAATCAAGGGTATTGTTACATATTCTGATAATTACAACTATTCAAAAATTAAAGATCTTAATGGTGCTATTGCGACAATTAAAGATGTTTATGCAGATTTAATTAAAAACAAGAAAAAAGAATTAGAAGATATCGTTGAACAATGCTTTAACTCGGTTAAGGATAAAGCAAATGAAGATGCTTCTAAATTATCAGGATTATTAAATCAAGCTCGTCAAAGATTCGAAACTAGAAAAGAAGAAATTTCAAGAACAAATAGTTTAGCTTTATTAGATTCTAAAAAGATGATTATTTTTGGTGATCAAGATAATTATATTCAAATGATGGATAAGGCGTTGAAACCAGTAATTTCAAATCCAAAACCAGTACAACCGGTTGTTAAGAAGAATACAAAGGAATTTCATAGAAATGTATTGTTCCAAACTCAGACAATTACATCTAAAGAAGACGTAGATAAATATGTAAATACGATCAAAGCAAGATTATTATCATATCTTGAAGATTGTGATGAAATTAAGATTAAGTAGGAGGTTATCTAGATGAATAAAAATGCAATTAAAAATTACGCTATATGGGCACGTAATGAATTAATCACTAGAGTAACCCAAAAAGCTTTTGAATATGGTGTTAGTAAAGATAATATCGTTGACTTTAATGCAGATAGTATCAACGGGAAATTATTAAATTCAGAGGAAAAACAACAAAGACAAAAATTGATTAGTGAAGTAAAAGAAAAAGGTTTTGATCAAGTTATGGAGGAAGTTTCATATACTTGGTTTAACCGTTTCATTGCACTACGTTATATGGAAGTAAACAATTATCTTCCAAATAGAGTACGCGTATTCACTAACGAAAATAATGAATTCAAGCCACAAATTCTTGAAGAAGCAGCGAATGTCGAACTGGATGGATTAGACAAAGAAAAAGTGTATGAATTAATAGAAAAAAACAAAAATGAAGAATTATATAAGCTTTTGTTGCTAGCAACATGCAATGAGATGCATAATTACTTACCCGGTATGTTTGCAACTATTAAAGATTATAAAGTGTTATTATTTCCTGAAAATCTATTGAGAAACGAATCGGTTTTAGGAAAATTAATTTCAGAAATTAATGAGGATAGTTGGCTAGATCAGGTACAAATTATAGGATGGTTATACCAGTATTATATTTCTGAAAAACATGATCAAGTAGTTGATCCGTTGTACGGAAAAACTATTTCTAAAGAAGATATACCAGCAGCTACGGAATTGTTTACACCTGACTGGATAGTGAAGTATATGGTTGATAATTCTTTGGGTACATATTGGATTTCTAGTAATTCTAATTCTTTGTTAAAGCCTACATTATTATATAATAATTCATCATTAAGTGAGCCATCTAAACAGTTAGATATAACAAAAATCAAATTTTTTGATCCATGTATGGGATCTGGGCATATTCTCGTGTACGCATTTGATGTATTTATGAAAATTTATAGAGAATGTGGATATAGCGATAGAGATAGTGCAACTAGTATTTTAAGAAACAATCTGTTTGGATTGGATATAGATGAGAGAGCATATCAACTTGCATATTTTGCTATAATGATGAAAGCAAGATCGTATAATAGAAAACTATTTCAACTAAGAATAGAACCAAATATTTATGTAGTTGAGGAAAGTGAACTGTTCGAAAACTTTAATCAAGAATATATTTATAAAATTTATAAAGAAGATGATTTGATTGTTAGAAATTACTTAATCTCAACTTATAAACATGGAAAAGAAATAGGATCTATATTACGAGTTAAACAAGAATATGATTATATTCATTTTTTGGAACGATTAGAAGAAATCAAAAATACAAGTTTAATAAGTATAGAATACTATGATTGGCTAGAACATGAATATCCGTTGATGAAAAAAATCTCAACCGTTGCTAACATAATGTCGCAAAAATTTGAATTAGTTGTTACTAATCCACCTTATTTGAATAATCAACCCGAGCATTTGAAAAAGTATATTCTTGATAATTATAACGACTATTCGAATGATTTGTTTAGTACGTTTGTTGCACGCAATCTAGAATATTGTACATTGAATGGTCTTTCTGCTTATATGACACCAAATGTTTGGATGTACATTCAAAGCTTTGAAAAGATGAGAGAAAATATAATAAATACTAAAAGCATTACTTCATTTCTATTATTAGCAAAAGGCTCTTATAAAGAAGCAATGGTGGATATATGCTCTTTTGTTCTCTCAAACAAACAAGGGTTAATGGGGAACTATGTTAGACTTGAAGATTATAAAGCAGATATGGATGTACAGGAAAGTATGTTTTTAAATCATAAAAACCTAATACAAGGAAAAGATGTATTTATAAAGAACAATCAACAGTTTCTGAGTATTCCTGGCCATCCTATAGCATTTTGGTTATCTGATGACTTCTTAAAAACATTTGATAATGATTTGCTAAATTCTAAATGTACTTCAAAAGCAGGAATAGTTACAGGGAAAGATAAGTTGTTTTTTAGATGTTGGTTTGAAGTTGACTTTAAAGAAATTACTCTCAATGCTAATGATTTTAAAGATAGATATGCGTATAAATATGTTCCAATAAATAAAGGTGGAAACTATCGACGTTGGTATGGAAACTACGAATATGTAATTAATATTTATGATTTGTGGAATTCAGATAAAGTTAAAAAATCAGTAAGAAGAAGTGACCCTGATTATTATTTCAAAAAGGCGATTACTTGGTCTTATGTTACATCAGGGATATCTTCTTTCAGAATATCAGAGAACAAACTGTTTTCCACTGCGGCACCTAGTATATATTTTGATAATGATGATGAATTGTATTATGCATTAGGACTTTTAAACAACATTTTTGCACAAAAGTATTTTGATGCATTTAACTCAACTGTTAATTTAAATGTTACAAACGTTACAACAATTCCTTTTAAGAAAGGTGAAAACTATAATGATATTGTTTCTAAAGTAAAGGACAACATTCTATTAAGCAAATATGATTGGGATAGTCGAGAACTTTCTTTTGATTTTAAAAAGGATCCATTAGTTTCATTTGGTAAGGGAAAAATTAGTGTTGCAATAAATAAGTATCTTCTTGAAAAGGAAAACTTGATGAATCAGTTATCCCAAAACGAAAGATATATTAATAAGTATTTTATTTCTTTATATGGATTAGAGAATGAAATTAAGAAAGATCTTATTGAAAAAGATATCAGTATCAGTATTCCTTCAAAAAAAGAGGTGATTAAAAATTTTATCAATTATTCTGTTGGATGTATGTTTGGTAGATATTCTTTGAATGAAGATGGACTATATTATGCAGGTGGAACGTTTGATTTGGATAATTACACAGTCTATACTCCTGATAAAGATAATATTATTCCTATATGCGATGATGAGTATTTTAATGATGATATTGTTGGAAGATTCATTGAATTTGTAAAGGTGGTTTATAGTGAAGAAACATTAGAAGAAAACTTAGAGTATATTGCAGATGTGTTGGGTGGTAAAGGTACACCTAGAGAAGTTATAAGAAATTACTTTTTAAATGATTTCTTTAAAGATCATTGTAACACATACCAGGTTACTGGGGCTGGAAAACGTCCAATCTATTGGTTATTTGATAGTGGTAAAAAGAACGGGTTTAAAGCTTTAATCTATATTCATAGATATACACCTGATTTGATTGCTCGTATGAGAACACAATATATACATGAGCAACAAGCACGTTATCGTAATCAAATTGAAATGCTAGAAAAACAGGTGGACAGTGATATTAGCACTTCTGAACGTGTACGATTAAATAAACAATTAAAGAAGTTTAAAGAACAAGATGAAGAATTACGTAAGTATGAGGAAAAGATTCATCATTGGGCTGATAGAATGGAACCTATGGATTTAGATGAAGGTGTAAAAGCCAATTATGAAAAATTCCAAGAGTTACTAGCAAAAATTAAATAGGAAGGAGGTTCTAAAATGGAACTAGAAAGTGTAATTAAACAATTAAATCAAAAGTTTGCAGAACCTCTTCCTGAGTTCTATGAACGTAGAATTATCGTTTGGAATGATGAAGATCAAAGCTTTGTTGATAAATTAGATGATTTTGAATTAGATAATGCTAAGTTATTAATTCTAAATGAAAGGAATAATTTTGAAGTGAAACGAATCTTATCACACGATGACTTAACATCTAATTATCTTCTTTACAATCCATTTAGTACAGATATGGAAGATGATTGGTTATTAGATATTAAGTTGTTTAGTGATGAATTTAGAGCTGATCAGCTTTCTATGTGGATGCAGGAAATGAATATTATTTCAACACCTGCATTACGTAAATCTATCAAGATGTATCAAGGCTTCTTGAATGCTATTAGTAGACGTAAATTAGTTTCACAATTTGGTGATGAAATTGATAAACCATCAAAATTACATTTGGCTATATTAGCTTCTATTTGTAAGGTTAGAACCCTTAATCCAAAAGATATTATTAAAGCAGTTATGGCAGATGGCTATGATTTAAAGAATGGATTAAAGATGAGTTTATTACAATATAATGCTTCAGATACATTCTGGGCTTTAGTTAATAAGGCTACTGGATTTGATGGGATTAAACAAGGAAATATAGATGATTTAGATGTTCATATCATTTTAAGTGCAATGCATAAAACTATGGATGAAAAAGTACTATCAGGATTAGATAATAGATATTCTCCAGTACATGATGGATTCTGTTATGAAATGATTTATGAATGGCTTCACAGTGATAAAAAAGATGATTTAATTGATGTATTAAGAAATGTTGAAAGATCACTTAAATTAGTTGATAGATTTAATCAGTTTGAACTAGATGATTTAGTCGATACTGAAATTCTTCCTTGTATTGATGAAGTTATCTTAAATAAGTTGATGCAACAAATTATTCAACATACAATCAGCGCTGATCAAATTATTGCTATCTGTGAAAAACGTAGAACAATGGTTTGGTATAAAGATAATGAAAATTATTATAATGGCTTATATCAAGCTGCAATGATGCAAAAATTCTATGATAAGAATATTGCTGGATTCCATAATACTGAAGCGTATAAGATGTGGAAGTTATACACAGAAGAATACTATTTAATGGATACTTACTATAGAGAATTTCATGTAGCATTTGATAATACATTGAAGGCATCTAATCCATATTTAGATGATAACTTTAAGCGTGTAGCTGATGAAATGGAAAAACTATATAAGAACTGGTATTTAGATAAACTAGCTGAAAATTGGACAAATATAGCTGAAGCTGAATTATCACAAAAAGGTGAAATCGCTCGTGTTAATCAGCAAGTTGACTTCTATAACAGAGAAGTTAGAACTGAAAGTAATAAAGTATTTGTTATCATTTCAGATGCTTTACGTTATGAAGTTGCAACATCATTAGCTAATCAATTAAGAATTGAAACAAAGTCTGATGTTAAATTGGATAGTCAACAAGCTATATATCCAACAATTACTAAGTTTGGTATGGCAGCATTGTTGCCTAAGAGAAGTCTGTCTCTAGAAAACAGAAGTGGTTCATTAAAAGTATTAGTAGATGGTACTACTTCAGAAATGAGTGATAGAGATGGAATTTTAAAAGCGGCAAATCCTAATAGTGTAGCAGTAAAATACAAAGATTTAGTTTTAATGAAACGTGATGACAGACGTAATGTCATTAAAGGAATGGATGTCGTTTATATTTACCATGACACTATTGATAATACTAGTCATCATGATGAACAAGATGTATTCTCTGCATGTGATACAGCTATTGAAGAATTAAAGAATATAGTAAAAATAATTACTGGTGAATTAAATGGCTTAAATGTCATTATTACATCTGACCATGGCTTCTTATATACATATCAATCATTAAATGAAGATGATAAGATGGAACGTTCATCATTCAAGAAGAATATTATTGAACAAGGTAGAAGATATGTAATAACTGATACCCAAGCAAATCCTGATTATTTAGTGCCAGTTAAAGGTTTCTATAATAATGATGGTTATAAAGTATTTGCACCTAGAGAAAATATTAGAATCAAAGGTGCAGGTGGTATGAACTTTGTTCATGGTGGTATGAGCTTACAAGAAATGGTAGTACCAGTAATCAGATATAAATATTTGAGATCTGGATATAAATCATACGAAAGAAATAAAGATAAGTATGATGCTAAACCTGTTACTGTGTCATTATTATCTTCAAGTCGAAAGATTAGTAATATGATTTTTAACTTATCTTTCTACCAAAAAGAAGCTGTTGCTAACAACTTTGTTGCATGTACATATGATGTCTTTATGACAGATTCACAAGGTAATGTAGTTAGTGATAAACAGAAAATTGTTGCTGATAGAGTAAGCCAGTCTGCTAAGGACAGGGAATATAGATGCACATTTAACTTAAAACAACAAGCTTATAATAGATCAGAGTCATATTATTTAGTAATCCAAGATGAAGAAGGATTGCAAGTGCCAATTAAAGAAGAAATGACAATAGATATTGCAATGTCATTTGATGATTTTGATTTTTTTGAATAACGAAAAATAGAAATAATGGAGATAATTCATTATTTCTAATATGACGATATAGCACAACGGGAGTGCATTACATGAAGTAAAGATTGCTGGTTCGACTCCAGCAGTTGTCATCAATAAGGAAAAAATGGAGGTATTGAATAATGAATATCGAACTTTCAAATAGAGAAATAATTAAAGAAAAATTAATGAATAACTTTGGTGGTAAGTTTGTACGTAAGGATCTTACAAAAAAGATTAAAGAAGGAGCAAATGTACCAGTATATGTACTTGAATTCTTATTAGGACAATATTGCAGCACAGAAGATGAAGCTGTTATTGAAGAAGGAGTTAATAAGGTTAAGAAGATTCTTTCTGATAACTTCGTTCGTCCAGATGAAGCTCAAAAGATCTTATCAGTATTAAAGCAAAGAGGTTCATATTCAGTCATTGATAAGATTACTGTTGCTCTAAATATTAGAAATGACGTTTACGAAGCTGAGTTTTCAAATTTAGGAATCAAGAATATACCTATTGAAGAAGACTATCCTGCAAAATATGATCGTCTTTTATGTGGTGGGATTTGGTGCATGATTTCATTAGAATATGATTTCAATGAAGAAGATAGACGTTCTAGTCCAATTAAAATAAGAAACTTAAAACCAATTCAGTTACCTCATGTAGATATTAATGAATATAAGGAGAATAGATCATTATTCACAAAAGAAGAATGGGTTGATTTATTATTACGTTCTATTGGTATGGAACCAGATGAATTAAATGAAAGAGAAAAATGGTTATTATTACTTAGAATGATTCCATTAGTAGAAAACAACTTTAATATCTGTGAGCTAGGACCAAGAAGTACAGGCAAATCTCATTTATATAAAGAAATTTCACCAAACAGTATTTTGGTATCAGGTGGTCAAACTACAGTTGCCAATCTTTTCTATAACATGGGAAGAAAGACAGTTGGTTTAGTCGGTTTATGGGACTGTGTAGCTTTTGATGAAGTTGCTGGTATCAAATTTAAAGATAAAGATGGTATTCAAATCATGAAGGATTATATGGCATCTGGATCTTTTGCGCGTGGTAAGGAAGAAAAAGCAGCATCAGCTTCTATGGCTTTTGTAGGGAATATTAATCAAAGTGTAGATGTTCTATTAAAGACATCTAGCTTATTTGATCCATTCCCACCTGAAATGGGGCAAGATACAGCATTCTTAGATCGTATCCATTGCTATTTACCTGGATGGGAAGTACCTAAGTTTAGACCTGATCACTTTACAAATGATTATGGCTTTATTACTGATTATCTATCTGAGGTCATGAGAGAACTTAGAAAAAATCAACAAGGTGATGCTTTAGATAAATACTTCAGATTAGGTAAGAACTTAAACCAACGTGATACCATAGCTGTTAGACGTATTATTTCTGGGTTAGTTAAGCTAGTATATCCTGATGGCAATTATGAAAAAGAACAACTTGAAGAAATCGTTAAGATTGCTTTAGAAATGAGAAGACGTGTAAAAGAACAATTAAAGAAGATTGGTGGAATGGAATTTTACGATGTCAACTTCTCATACATAGATAACGATACATTTGAAGAAAATTATGTTTCAGTACCCGAACAAGGATCAAGCACATTAATTCCTGAAGGTATGTGTAATCCAGGACAGGTATACACTGTATCTCAATCTAAATCAGGTATGATTGGATTATTTAGATTAGAAAGTCAAATGCTACCAGGTAATGGTAAGTTTGATCGTAATGGCATTGGTACAGATAGAGAATGCAGAGAAGCAACACAAATTGCTTTTAATTACTTAAAAGCTAATGCTAATAGAATAAGTCAGTCAATTAGCACAACTACTAAGGATTATTTAATTCATTATCAAGATTTACAAGGTATTGGAATGACTAAAACACTTGCTATGCCAACATTAATTGCATTATGTTCAATCGCTTTATCAAAGCCAACAGTTAGTTCGTTAGCTGTATTAGGTGATATTAGTATTAGTGGTACAGTAATGAAAGTTGATAATTTAGCAAATTCATTACAGGTATGTTTGGATAGTGGTGCTAAGAAGGTATTATTGCCTATTACATCTGCTGCAGACTTAGCAACAGTTCCTTCAGAACTAATTGGTTGTTTCAATTTAATTTTCTATAACAGTGCAGAAGATGCTGTGTTTAAAGCGTTAGGTGTCGAGTAGGAGGTATTTAAAGCATGGATAAAGGGTCAAACTGGCATAAATGGGATTTACACGTTCATACGGCATCATCATATGATTATAAATATAATGGAAAAGATGCAGATGAAATATTAGTTGAAGCATGGAAAGAAAATGAATTAAGTGCTGTGGCAATAACTGATCATTTCATAATTGATTATGAACGAATTGAGAGAATAAGAAAAATAATTACTGATAAACAGTATAATATTACTGTATTTCCTGGTGTAGAATTAAGAACTGATAAAGGAAGTACAAACATACACGTAATACTAATATTTGATGACAAGAGTAATATTGTTAATCTTGCAGCTGATTTCTCAGCTATTATGTTAAGACAAAAAGCAAAACCAAAAGGAGAATACAATAATGATTCTATCTATTGGGATTATAGCGACATAATTGATTTCGCAAAAGAACATAGTGCGGTCATTTCAGTTCATGCTGGGAAAAAATCGAATGGGATTGATAAAGAAATTACAGTAAATGGCTTAGAACATAAAATTGCTATGAAAAAGGAGTATAGTGAAAGTGTTCATATTTACGAAGTGGGTCGATATAAGGACGTATCCGATTACAAAGAACATGTCTTTAAAAATATAAAAGAAAGACCTGTTATTATATGTAGTGATAATCATAATGCGTCAGATTATAGCTTAAAAGAATCTTTGTGGATAAAAGGTAAGTTGAATTTTGAAGGCTTAAAGCAATCGATTATTCATTGTTCTGAAAGAGTGTTTGTTGGTGATAAACCAGATAAATTATTAAGTGTAGAGAAAAATCCTGAAAAGTATATTAGTAAGATTGTTGTTTCAAAAAAAAATACAGCTATTAATAAGGATAATTGGTTTGACATTGATTTACAATTAAATAGTGGATTGACAACCATCATAGGTAATAAAGGCAGTGGGAAAAGTGCTTTAGCTGATTTTATAGGATATATTGGGAAATCGAACAATTTAGAAATGTTTTCATTCTTAGCAAAAAATAGATTTTGTAAGGAAGACAAAAATTATCACCTAGATTATAAAGGGAATATTACATGGCGTGATGATGAGAAAAATTCAGTAGAAAATTTTGATTTATATTCAAATGATGGTATTCAAATGGTCAGATATTTGCCACAAAGATACATAGAAGAGACTTGTAATAATCTTGATAAACAATTTCAAAAAGAAATAGATGAGGTAATCTTTTCTTATGTTGACGAGAAAGATAAGGGTGAAGCATCTAATTTAAATGACTTAATTGATTCAAAGGTTGATGACTTAAATACGCAAAAAATGATACTAAGAAATCGATTATCACTATTAAATGAAAAAATAATTAAGCTTGAAAGAAAAACATCAAAAGAGTATAAGAAAGAAATTAATGATAAAGTATTATTTTATCAAAATGAATTAGAGAGACATAATAAAAACAAGCCTAAAGAAGTAAAAAAACCGGCTGAAAATGACGAAATTAATGCTATAGGATTGCAAAAAATAAAAGAATTAACAGAAGAAATTGATAATATAAATAAGTTAATTTATGAAAAAAAAGAGCAATTGCAAAAAACAAATTCTATGCAACAAGAACTAATGCTGTTCAGAAATGAGTTTAATGAAATTATGAAAACTGTTTGTGCGTTGCAAACGAGAACAGAGGCTATAAATGAGCAGTATGACATTAACCCAATTATCAATCTAAATGTTGAATATGATTTGACGGGCTTGAACACAAAACTCGAAGATATTGTTAAGATTAAAAATGACTTAATTATTAGTTTGAGTGAGGATTATAAAAAGGTTGAGTATCCTTGGGAAACAGATGTCAGTGTAATGGATGATGATTATGAGAATATGAAATCCTTATATGGTAAAATTCACATCCTTGAACAACGTATTAATCGAGCCAAAGAAAGGTTATCTAAACCACAAAAGGAATATCAAAATTATCTATCTAGATTAAAAGAATGGGAAACCAAAAAAGTTCAGATATTAGGCTCTAAAACTAAGACGGATTCATTACTTTACCATTCGTCTGAATTAGACTATATAAATAATGAATTGAATCATGACATAGAAGAACTATATGGTGAAAGAGATGAAATTATAAAATCAATATATATTTGTGCTTTGAATAAGAAAAAAATACTTGATGATATATACGTTCCAGTAGGACAAAAATTAAGTAATATACTTAAAGATATAGATGATAAAGTTGTTTTCAAATCTACAACATATATGGATGAAGAATTTACGAAGACTGCACTTAATTATATTAATCAGACTGTACAATCAAAATTTAGAGGTAAAGCATCTGGAAATGAATATATCAATAGTTTGAAAAGAAAGTATAATTTGGATGATGAGAATGAAACTATCCAATTTGTTCATGAAATTCTACATGCAATAATAGAAGACGAATCAAAAGCCGATTCATTGGTTAGTCAGCGTCTCGCGTTCTATAACTACATATCAGGTTTAGAATATTTAGATGTAGGATTTTCTTTGAAAATGGGAGAAAAGGATCTAGAACAACTATCACCAGGTGAAAAAGGGATAGTTTTACTAATCTTCTATTTAGCTTTAGATAAAGAAGATTTACCGTTAATAATTGATCAACCCGAAGATAACTTAGATAATCAATCAGTTTATAACAAACTTGTTCCTAGTGTATTAGAGGCGAAAAAGAATAGACAAGTCATATTAATTACTCATAACCCAAATTTAGCGATTGCATGTGATTCTGAATTGATTATATGTAGTGAAAAAAGTCATTCAGAAAATCGTATTGAATATTTTGAAGGAGCTATAGAAGATAATATTATTAAAGAAAAGGTAATAGATGTCTTAGAAGGAACAATGCCTGCTTTTGACTTGAGAACTATAAAGTATAAAGAACAAATATTTGATTTTTAAAATGCGTAGTTTCCTTGAAATTGCATTATAAGTCATAAAAGTATGCTTTGAGCTTACCAACTGTCATATATGATTTTGGTATTATATAATAATACTTTAATTATCAAGATGACAAGGTGTTGAGCGGTAGTGACGTTTTCTTTTAATGTATATTTACAACTGAATATTGAAATTAGAGTGACATCCCGTGAAGAAATTTCACGAAAATGTCACTTTTTTTTATTTTATTTGGCCATTCAAGTGTATTTCGTCGCCTAGTTATAAAGGGGATGATTACCTTGATAAGAGCACCGCCATGTCCTTCTGAATTAAAAAATTCAGGAGGATTAAGTATGAGGTTTATTTATACATTAGAAGAAAAGAAATTTAGAGAAGAGAAAGAAAAGGAAAATGAGTTGTTGAGATCCTTTGGCGTTGATGAAGAAACGATACAAAGTATTTATGAATACGATAAAGAGATGTTTAATAAGAATAGATCATATTGTAATCATGAAGTGCATCTTGACGATATTTATTTCAAATTACTTCAAAACCCTAACATTTCATTAGTGGTCTATAATATTCATCCGTTTGAAACAACAGATGATATTGCGTATAGTCTTCTTAAATTATATCCAACATATGCCATTGCTAATATTGATCAGTTAACATTACAAGCATTATTATTAAGGATCAATGGCTATACATTAGAAGAAATTGGAAAAGAAATGAATCTAGATAGAAGACAAGTAAAATATATTTTTGAAAAATTAAGAGAATATTTAAAAAAGTTTGGCCATGAGAATTGATTTCATTGCCTAGTATATGTAAGGGGAAAATAGTTTAATTCCACAAGAGAACATTGACAACAAAATAAAGGCGATATCAGTCCACACCATAGTTTTGCATCATGCGAATCAAATACAATGATACTTGCAATAGGTCTTAGTCCGAGTGTGGTAACAACCGTCGCAGGCAGAGATATTGTGTAGGATAAAACAAAAGGACACCTACTTGATCATCATCAAATGAACGACTAATAATGGGATATGTCGTTGCTGATATTGAAAAAATAACATGAACTATATAAGAGGAAAGGAATTCCAATGGCTAAATTATTATATTGGCCAATAGTAGATGCTGATGTTGAATCGTTAGCTGATCCATCATCAACATTAATGGCTAAACAAAGAAATCAGTTATATTACGAACTAGAACAAGTAACAAAAGATTTAACTGCAATCCAACAAAGACGTCTATATATGAAGTACTATTTAGAAATGTCAAATGTGGAAATTGCTGAAGTTGAACAAGTTTCATATAGTGCTGTTCGTAAATCAATTGATCAAAGTATTAGATATATAAGAAGAAAGATGTACAAGTTCATTCATTGATTTGTACCTTATTTTTATTTAAGAAGAAACTCTATAATGAGTTTATCAAGGAAAAGGAGAATTACTAAATATGGAAAAACGTGTTGAAAAAGAAATTATGACAGTAAGAGAATTCGCTAAACATACAGGTTTAAGTGAATGCTGCGTTAGAAAGTTATTAAGAGAAGAAAAAGTATTTTATATGAAGATTGGTAGCAGATATTATATTAATGCACCTAGAACAATCGACTTTCTAACTCATAATCCTATTATGGATATTACTTGGAAAGAACCAGTGGCCTCAGTGTAGTTTAAACAAAGAAAGAGATGTGGGAGTATATTCCTGCATCTCTCATTTTGCTTTTATATGTGAAAAAAAAGTAAAGATGTACGGAATTTAAGCACATCATAAAACAAGGCCATTTTTGGAGGTTCTTACGTAAAAATAGCCAATAAAATATGCGTTTATTCGTGATTTATACGTGAAAGTTTCAGAAAAATTAATTAACAGTTGCACACGATAATTAAAAATAGCCCTAAAAATATAGTTTTTCGATTTATTTTAATGATTTTGTTCCAGATAAAACGATAAATAAACGTTTTACCTTATGTTGGTGAATAATTGAAATTTAAACCCTTGATGAATTCAAGGGTTTTTCTTTTTTTCTAAAAGATTTGACATCAAAAAATCTTTTAAATAGAAATAATAGGTGTAAATATAGTGATTTATGGATGAGAAACCATTAAAAATCAATAAAATAAGTGTTATCATACGTTGGTGAATAATTTTGACTAATAAACCTTGATTAAATCAAGGTTTATTTATAGAACAGTTTGATTTAGCAAATCTTAGATATTGTTTAAAGTTATAGTTAACAAATCATATAATTTTATAAAAAGTAATTATATAATGAAAAAGATTATCTTTTTAAAATAATTGAATAAAAATGGCATTTAAGTATAATGAAAAGAAGAGGTGAGTATGATGATTGCAAGTGAGAGGTTTTTAAGAATAGTAAATACAGTTAATGAACGTGGGTTTATTTCAACAAAAGAACTTTCTGAAAACTTAGATGTAACAGAAACAACGATAAGAAGAGATTGTGAAGAACTTGAAAAACAAGGACTGCTGATAAGGGTTCATGGCGGAGCAAAAAGTATTGAGCAAAAAACAATTCTTTCAAATAAAGATGAAAAACAAATGAGCGAAAGAATTACTAATAATAAAGAGAAAGATTTAGTATGTAAAAAAGCAGCATCATTTATCAGGGATGGAGATTGTATATTTTTAGATGGTGGAACAAGTATTGTACCGATGCTAAAATATATAAAAGGAAAAAATGTTAAAATAGTAACACATAGTACCTTGATTGCAAATGGATTTAATGATTTTGAATCTGAATTATTTATGATTGGTGGTAAATATATTCCAGAATACAATATGTCAGTTGGTCCAATTACTTTAAGTGACTTAGAAAAGTTTAATTTTGATTATGCTTTCTTAAGTTGTGCCGGGATAGATATAGATAGAAAATTAGTCTATACAGCTGAAATGGATACAATGGCAGTAAAACAAAAAGCAATGGACTTAGCAGTAAAGAAGTATTTATTAATTGATTCATCAAAGTTAAGTGTTAAAGGTTTTTGTAGCTTTATTAGCAGTGATGATTTTGATGCAGTTATCTGTAATAAGGATGCTCATATGAATATTGATGATATTCCAGTAAATTATATTTTAACAAATGAAGATTAAATAAAGACATATTGAACTAGTTTGTTTGATATGTTTTTTTATACAAAAAAACAAAAACGAACAAAAATAAACAAATATATGTTTACAAATGTTTGTTTATGTGTTATTTTTTAATTAAGGAGGAAAGATAACAAACAAAAACAAACAAAAATAAATAGTTATCTATTAGAAAAATGAAAAAAATAACAAAAAAGGCAAATGAAATGAATTTAAAGGAGTTAGCATCTTATATTGACTATTCAGTTTTAAAACCAGAATTTACTGAACAGGAAATTATCGATCTAACAAAAGATGGAGTAAAGTTAAATTGTGCAACTATTTGCATTAATCCTGGTTATATGGATTTATGTGAGCCTTATGTTAAAGGAACAGACACAATGCTATGTCCAGTATGTGATTTTCCATTTGGAACAAGCTCAACAGAATCTAAAGTTAAACAAATTGAAATTGTGGCTAAATACGATTCGGTTAAAGAAATTGATATAGTCGCTAACTTTGGAATGATCAAAAGTGGAAAGTGGGAAGAAGTTTTAGCGGATATTAAAGCCTGTACCGAAGCGGCCCATAAATATGGAAGAGAAATTAAAGTTATTTTTGAGACTGATGCTTTAAATGAGTTACAAATAAGAAAAATGTGTCATATTTGTATAGAAGCGGGTGCTGATTTTGTTAAAACAAGTACTGGATTTTTAACGGGACATGAAGCTCATGGAGCGAGTTTGGAAATAATCAAAGTAATGATGGAAGAATGTGGTGATAAAATTAAGATTAAAGGAAGTGGATGTATTCGAACAAGAGAACATTTTTTACAATTGATTGATATGGGAATTGATCGTATGGGAGTTGGATATAGATCAGTATCTGTTGTGTTAGGGTTAGACTAGCTAATCAAAAGTGTTTACAAAAGCTAAGAAGAGAAGGGGCGGTGTAAACGATGTTAAATAAAATGGCTAATGAAGCTAGAAAAAGTATTATTAAAATGATATATGAAGCTAAATCTGGACATCCAGGTGGATCTTTATCTTGTATTGATATTTTAATGTACTTGTACCAAAAGGAATTAAAGCTAACTAAAGATAATATTAATTCTAATGAAAGAAATAAGCTGGTACTATCTAAAGGTCATGGGGCACCAGCTTTATATGCTGTATTAAAAGAAATGAAAGTGTTAGATGAAAAAGAGTTAATGACTTTTAGAAAAATTAATTCTTCTTTACAGGGGCATCCAAATATGAATGATACGAAAGGTGTAGATATGTCAACGGGATCATTAGGGCAGGGGATAAGTGCAGCTGTTGGAATCACTTTGGCAAATAAGTACAAAAATAATAATTATTATACTTATGTAATTTGTGGTGATGGAGAATTTGAGGAGGGACAAGTATATGAGGCTCTAATGGCAGCAAGTCATTATCAACTTAGTCATTTTATTCTTTTTCTTGACTATAATGGATTACAAATTGATGGAAAAATAGTCGATGTTATTGGGCCACAACCTTTCTTGGAAAAGTTCTTAGCTTTTGGTTTTGAAGTTATCAATATAAATGGTCATGATTTTGATGAAATTGAAGCAGCTGTGGAGATGGCAAAAAATAGTCAAAAACCTACTGCAATCATTGCTCATACAGTAAAAGGAAAAGGAATTTCATTTATGGAAAATGAGATTGAATGGCATGGAAAGGCTCCAAATCGTAAAGAAATGGAACAAGCTCTGAGGGAGTTAGGAGGTCATTAGGATGAAGATTGCAACAAGAGAGGCCTTTGGAGAAGCACTAAAAGAGCTAGTGATAAAAAATAACGATGTTATTGTTTTGGATGCGGATTTATCGCCCGCAACAAAAACATGTTATGCTAAGGAAGCAAGACCACAGCAATTTTATAGCACAGGAATTGCTGAAGCAAATATGGTCGGAATAGGTGCAGGTTTGGCGGTTCAGGGGTTAAAGCCTTTTGTAAGTTCATTTGCCATGTTTTTAGCAGGGCGTGCTTTTGAACAAATTAGGAATTCTATTGCTTACCCACATTTAAATGTAAAACTTTGTGCAACTCATGCCGGCTTGACTGTTGGCGAAGATGGAGCAACTCATCAATGTAATGAAGATATTGCTTTAATGCGAGTTTTGCCGGGCATGGTAGTTTTGCAACCGTGCGACGCAAATGAAACAAAAGCTATGATGCAGTTTATGGTTGAATATGATGGTCCTGTATATTTAAGAACAAGCAGATATGCAGTGGATAATATTTTGGACTCTAATTATAAATTTCTTTTAGGCGAAATCGTTCCAATTGTTAAAGGTTGTAAAATTGCTTTTTTAGCGACTGGTATTATGGTAAATGAGGCTAGGAAAGCTATTGAAATTTTAGCTAAAAATAATATATACCCGTCATTATACAATGTGTCCTCACTTAAACCAATAAATACGATGCAACTAAATTCAATTATAAATAGTTATGATCTTATCTTTACATTGGAAGAACACAATATTATAGGTGGTTTGTATAGTTTAGTTTGTGAGAAGTTGGATAAGCCTAAAAAGATATATCCAATTGCTGTCCAAGATACATTTGGTGAAAGTGGAACACCAGAGGAATTAATGAGTAAATATAAGATTGATGCAGATTACCTAGTAAAGTCTGTATTAGAAACAGTGGAGGAATAAAAATGACAAAGTTTAAAGATGATTTTTTATGGGGTGGTAGTTTAGCAGCTAATCAATGCGAAGGTGCTTTTGATGCAGATGGAAGAGGTCTAGATTTAATGGATGTAATTCCGGGCGGATTAGAAGCAAGGCAGGCAGCATATGCTTCACCACTTGATTATATGAATGAAAATATTGAGTATTGTCCAAATAGAATTGCAATCGATTTTTACCATCGTTACAAAGAGGATATTGCTTTGTTTGGAGAGATGGGTTTCAAATGTTTACGTTTGTCAGTTAACTGGACGCGTTTATTTCCGTATGGAGATGAAGAACAACCAAATGAAAAAGGCCTAACATACTATGATAGTTTAATAGATGAATTACTTAAACATGGAATTCAACCTTTAATAACACTTAATCATTTTAATGTACCGTTGTATTTAGCAAAGCATTATGGTGGCTGGGCTAATCGAAAAATGATCGATTTCTACTGCCGACTAGTCCGTCTGTTAATGACCCGTTATAAAGGAAAGGTAACAAAATGGTTAACTTTTTGTGAAATTAATGTTGGTTTATTTCAGCCCTATTCAACCCTAGGTTTATTATATAGAAAAGGTGATAATATTGAACAAATTAAGTATCAGGCAATGCATCATCAGTTACTCGCTTCAGCATTAGCAACAAAAATAGGACATGAGATTGATAAAAATAATCAAGTTGGATGTATGATTGCAGGTGGGGTCGTCTATCCGTATACTTGTCACCCATCAGATGTATTAAAAGCTTTTGAGGAAAATAATAAGGAACTAATGTTGACAGATGTTCAAGTTTTTGGAGAATATCCATATCATATGAAAGCTAAAATGAAAAAAGAAGGAATCACTATACATATGGAAAAAGATGATGAGGAGATTCTAAAAAATAATACAGTTGACTTTGTTGCTTTCAGTTATTATGCAAGTAAAGTAGTAACGACAGATCACAGATTAAAGATCAATAACTATGGCAAGTTACAAAATCCTTATTGTGATGCATCACAATGGGGATGGATCATTGATCCTCAAGGAATAAGAATTACATTGAATTTCTTACAAGAAAGATTTCATAAACCATTATTTATTGTTGAAAATGGTTTAGGAGCACCTGATGTTGTAGAAACAGATGGCTCAATTAAAGATGATTATAGAATAGAATATTTAAAAGCTCATATTGAACAAGTAAAACTAGCACTAGATGATGGAATTGATTTGATGGGTTACTTAACCTGGGGCCCAATAGATGTAATTTCAGCAACTGAAGGTCAAATGACAAAACGTTATGGGTTTATATATGTTGATCGAGATGATGAAGGAAAGGGAACATTAAAAAGATCAAAGAAAAAATCATTTAACTGGTATAAAAAAGTTATTCAATCAAATGGTGAGGAATTAGAAAATATTTAAAGAAGATAAGGGGATGAAGATCATGTCGAGAAAATGTATAATCGGACAATCTGGTGGGCCGACAGTAGTTATTAATGCAACATTAGCCGGGGTCATTCAAGGAGCTTTGAAAGCAGATTATGAGAAAATATATGGAATGATTAATGGAATAGATGGATTGTTAGATGAAAAGATGGTTGATTTAAGTAGTTTTAAAGATCAGAAGAATTTGTTTAAGTTGATTCATACACCAGCAATGTATTTAGGCTCATGTAGATATAAGATTTTCGAAAAGGATCAATCAATTAAGCAAAGAATAATTACAATATTAAATAAGTATGAAATTACTGACTTCTTTTATATTGGTGGTAATGATTCAATGGATACTATTGAAAAATTAAGTACTTATGCAAAAATATGTAATTGCCCAATCAACTTTATTGGTATTCCTAAAACAATTGACAATGATCTTATGAATATTGATTATACACCAGGATACCCTTCTGCCTGTCATTATGTTGCTACCTCATTATGTGAAATTGCTTTTGACAGTGTTATATATCCAATAAAATCAGTAACGATCGTAGAAATTATGGGGCGAGATGCTGGCTGGTTAACAGCTTCAGCACAACTTGTTAATGAAGTCTATCCTGATTCTATCGATTTAATTTATATGCCGGAAAACATTTTTGATGAAAATGACTTTCTTGAACAGATCAAAGATAAATTAAAAAAGAAGGATCACTGTATTATTGCTGTATCTGAAGGTATTCGAGATCAATATGGAATGTGTGTATCACTAGATAGTGGGATTCAAAAAGATGCATTTGGTCATTTATCAAATAATGGCTGTTCAAATTATCTAAAAAAACTTATCGGTGACCATCTTGGCTGTAAAGTACGGGCCATTCAGTTGAGTACCCTTCAGCGTTGTGCAGCACATTTAGCCAGTTACATAGACATAGAAAATGCTTTACGTATTGGTAGTTATGCAATAAATTGTGCGTTGGATAAACGAACGGGGATTATGGTCACAATTTCAAAAAATAGAAATGAATTTTTATTAAGTCACGTTGATATTCATAAAGTAGCAAATCATGTTAAACCATTTCCATTAGAATGGATTGATGAAAAGAATAAGAAGATTAAAAAAGAATATATTGATTATGTGGTTCCTTTAATATATAAAAGTGGACAAATTGAGCTTCCTCAATATTTGCAATTAAATGAAAGATAGTCAGGCTTTTAATCTTCTTAATCAATTTTTAGCGATAAATACATATGATGAAAAGAAAAAGTATGATCTGATTTTAGTATTAGGAAATGCTATTGCTGAAACTGGATTAATAGCTTATCAACTATACAAAACAGGGCATGCTTATCACTTCATGATTGCTGGAGGAAAAGGTCATACTACAGATATTTTAATCAATACGATTAAAGAGAAGTATGATATTAAAGATATTACTAAAAGAAGTGAAGCAGAATTATTTAAGTATCTTATTGAAGAAAATTATGGGGTAGACAATACTATTTTATTAGAAAAAGAATCTACTAATTGTGGGGAAAATATTCAGTTTGCTTTCAAACTTCTCAAAAAAGAAGACATTATAGTAAAAAATATTTTATTGGTTCATGATCCTCTTATGCAAAGGCGAATCGATGCAACTGCAAGACATTATGCTCCACATATAAATTTTGATAATTATAGATGTTTTTTGCCAGTTGTTGAGAATATTGGATTTGAACTTAAAAATAATATTTGGGGCTTATGGTCAAAAGAACGATATATTTCACTTTTATTAGGAGAAATGAAGAGAGTCATCGATGATAAAGATGGCTATGGACCAAATGGTAAGCAGTATATTGAACATGTTGAAGTTCCTCAAAAGATACTGGCGGCATATAGATATATCTTTTTTCGATATGGTAAATATCAAAGGAAATAAAAACTTTATCAATAATATTTAGACTTTTGGTGAAACAAAAGTCTTTTTTATGATTTCTTAATTTTGGAAATGAATTGATAAACGGTGTAAACAATATTATTGTGTAAATATAAATTAAAAGGAGGAAAGAAGATATGAAAAAGGCAGCAGTTATTGTAGCTCCAGGGTTTGAAGAAGGGGAGACGTTATCTATTATAGATATTATTCGTCGTGCTAATTTTCAATGCGATATGATCGGTTTTGAAAAGGATGTTGCAGGAGCACATGATATTATTGTGAAATGTGACAGCGTACTAAATGATGAGGTAATTGATTATGATATGATTATTTTACCAGGAGGGTATCCCGGTGCTGCTAACTTAAGAGATAATACAAGGTTAATTGAAATTTTAAATATAATGGCACAAAAAAACAAGTATATTTGTGCCATATGTGCAGCTCCGATTGTTTTAGAAAAGGCGGGATTACTAAAAGGAAAAAACTATACTGCTTATGTGGGATACGAGCAAAAAATAAAACAAGGAAATTACTTACATGATAAAGTAGTGATTGATGGGAAAATTGTAACGAGTCGCGGTCCAGCAACAGTTTATGCATTTGCATATAAGCTGGTAGATTTATTGGGTGGCAATTCACTAGCTCTCAAAAAAAGAATGGTCTATTTTAATGCTTTTGATGTTAAGGAGGATGAATAGTATGAGAAAAGCTGCAGTATTGGTAGTAGATGGATACGAAGAAAGTGAAACAGTGACGATTGTAGACTTGTTAAGAAGAGCCGGAATTGAGTGTCATACATTTGGTTTTGCTGAACAGTACGTTAGGGGGATGCAGGGGATGATGATAAAAGTAGATAAGATTTTTAGTGATGAGATCAAAAATTATGATATGCTGGTTTTACCTGGCGGAAGACCAGGGGGTGTGAATTTAGGAGCAAATCCACTGGTTATTGAAATGGTTCAATACTATAATGAAAATGGAAAGTATTTAGCAGCAATATGTTCTGGAACAATTGTTTTATCAAAGGCAAGAGTTATCGACGGTAAAAATGTGACCGGCTATACTGGATATGCCGATAAATTAGTAGGTGGAGAATTTGTTGATAAGGTTGTTGTTTTTGATCAGAATATTATAACAAGCCAAGGGCCAGCAACATCATATCCATTTGCATTTAAGATTATCGAAGTGTTAGGTCAAGATGTTAGTGAAATGAAGGAAAGACTATTATATAACTTTGCTGGTGGAAGATAAGTGAAAGTGAGTGATAATAATGATCTATGATAAATTACCGATAGTTTTTTTAAGTACGCTTGTCAGCGAAAAAAATGGTTCAACTAATAGCCAGATAGCAGCATATATTTTGAATCACCTTGAGGAAGTTCAAAATCTTGGAATCAAGGAAATTGCTAAGGAATGCAATGTTGCGGTAAGCTCAATTTCCCGTTTTTGTAAAGAAGTAGGTTTAAGGGACTTTGCTGAATTAAAAGAACTGTTGTTGTCAACAGATTTATCTTTTGAAGATCATTCACACGCAACTTCGAAACAAGCAAGACTGCATGATTATAGTCATAAAGTAAGAGAAAGTATTATCATGGTTGAAAAATCAATTGATATGGATGCAGTAATTGATTTATGTAAGGATATCAATGAATATCAAAAGGTAGCCATTTTTGGTTTGTTAAAAGCTGGAGCAGTAGCTTTTAATTTGCAAGGTGACTTATTAATGCTGAATAAACAGGTATATACTAATATCTCCTATTCTCAACAAATTCAATATATTGTTGCGGCTGATGAAGATGATTTGATTATAATTTTTTCGTATACAGGTGCATATTTTGATTATCAAGATTTAAGAGCTTTGAAAAAAAGATTAACAGCGCCTAAAATATGGATGATATCGAGTGATGACAGAGAGTATCCTGAATGTATTGATCGAACAATTTTATTTAAATCGTTACAAGATCAAAACAGTCATCCTTATCAATTACAATTTATTGCCGGACTAATTGCTCAAGAATATTCACGTTTGCATCAGCTTAAATAATAGGAAAGAATGACTTTTGTTAAAAGTCATTCTTTTTCATTTTGTTCATTTTCTTGAATAATTAAATTAGTAATTTCTCGTGATTCCGTATTTTTAGCGAGTTCAGTTTTAAAAGTATAATGCTGATCATAGGCTGTTGTAAAAAAGCAAGAATATAATACATCTAAAATAAGTGAGATGGATTCTAGTGAAGAATAAGCACCAATTTTTGAATATGATTTTTCTCTTGTTGTAACCCGTAAAACAATATCAGCTAATCGAGTTAAACTATTTTCACCAATACTTGTTATTGCGATAATAGGGACATTCTTTTTCTTTAAAATATTAGCAATTTTAATAATTTCACCAGATTCTCCAGAATATGAAAGACAAATTCCTAAATCATTAGAATTGGCCATCATTGCTTCTTGATAGATATTGCTATTTAACACAAAAACTTCAGCATTTTTACCGATGTGGCGTAATTTAAAAACAAATTCTTCAGCTGGAAATGATAAATTAGAAACACCAAAAACTTTAACAGTATTACTTTTTTGTAATGCTCTCACTGCTTTTTGCAGTGTATCGTGATGAATTAATGAAAGGGTATCATTAAGACTTTCAGTTTTTAACTGTGTTATTTTGTTAGCGATATTCATAATTGAATCTGTTTTTAAAAAAGGTTGATTGGCATCTATATTTAAATGACTTTTGTGCAAATATTGAACTTCTTCTAAAAAGGCGTTTTTAAAATTATTATAACCACTGAATCCTAATTTTTTAGAAATTCTAACCAATAGCGATGGTGAAGTATATGTTTCACCAGCAATCATCGTTGTCGAATAATCTTTTATTCGCTCTTGTTTTGTTAAGATAAAATCAATAACTATTTCTTCACTTGGAGAAAATTTTGTGTTTTTCATTTTTTCTTGTAATAGCATTGCTCGCCCTCCTGGTATTATCGTTTCTATTATATTCTATCATAACAAATATGATAAGCAATGGATTAAGCAAAGCGGTTTGTAAAAGGCATTTACAAATGATACTTGTATTTATAAAGATAAATGAGAAAGCTTTTCTAAAAGGATAAAACTAGCTTTAATGTCATCTTTATTTGAATTAAGATAGGTTTATCAAAAGGAGGAAGATTTATGAAAGTAGTTGTTATTGGGGCATGTGGACATATCGGTTCATATTTAGTGCCTAAATTAGTGAAGGGAGGGTTGAAAGTTGTAGCAATTAGTCGGGGTAAAAGTAAGCCATACATAAATGATCCTGCTTGGAAGATGGTAGAACAAGTAGTTTTAGATCGTAATAAAGATGAAGACTTTGCTTATAAAGTTGCTAAAATGAATGCTGATATTGTTGTAGACTTAATCAACTTTAATATCGAAGATACGAAAAAAATGGTTACAGCATTGAAGGAAATTAAGATATCTCATTATTTATATTGTTCATCGATTTGGGCTCATGGTCGAGCAGAATTTTTACCAGCTGATCCAAATAGTTTAAAAGAGCCTTTGGATGATTATGGAGTTGATAAATATCAAAGTGAGTTGTATTTAAAAGAACAGTATCGCAAAAATGGTTTTCCAGCAACGATAATTATGCCAGGTCAAATTTCTGGACCAGGCTGGACAATTATTAATCCTCTTGGGAATACAGACTTTTCAGTATTTCAAAAAATTGCAAATGGGCAGGAAATCTATTTACCAAATTTAGGTATGGAAACTTTACATCATGTCCATGGTGATGATGTTGCGCAAATGTTTTATCAGGCAATCACTCATAGAAATCAAGCATTAGGAGAGAGTTTTCATGCGGTTGAAAGAGAATCAATGACTTTATATGGGTATGCTAAAGCAATGTACCGTTATTTTAATCAAGAGCCTAAAATTAAATTTTTGTCATGGGAAAAATGGTGTAAATATGTTAATGATGATGAATTAATAGATCATACTTATTATCATATTGCAAGAAGTGGGGAATATAGTATTGAAAATGCACAAAAATTGTTAGAATATTCACCTAAATATACAACCTTAGAAACAGTGGAACAAGCAGTAGCCAGCTATATTGAAAGAGGGATTATTACCTTATAATTAAGAATAAATATAAATAAAAAGAGCATAATGATTTTATAGAATAAAAGGAGCGTACAAATAATGATTGAACCAGATACTATAAAATTATTACGAGAATGTGATGCAGGGATTAAGATGGGTGCAGCTTCAATCGATGATGTTTTAGATTATGCACATGATGAAACGTTAAGACAGCATTTAATTGACTGCAAAAGAGAACATGAGCAGTTAAAAGAAGAGATTCAAACTCTTTTAGATAAGTTTCATGATGAAGGCAAAGAACCTAATCCAATGGCTAAAGGCATGTCTTGGGTCAAGACAAATGCTAAATTGGTTATGCATGAATCTGATCAAACGATTGCCGATCTAATAACTGATGGATGCAATATGGGAGTAAAATCTCTTAATAAATATCTTAATCAATATGAAGCAGCTGATGAAAAAACGAAAGATATTACAAAAAGATTAATTAATCTTGAGGAAAAATTAGTAATTGATATTCGGCAGTTTTTATAAATAGCAAAAAGCCTTTTACATATAGTAAATGGCTTTTTTTATTGTTGAACTTAATTTAAAAGATAGATCGAAAGATTTAAATAACCAGCAAAAGTTACCCAAATAAGATATGGGAGCATTAGATAGCCAGCTAATTTATTTGTTTTGTAAAATAGGATTGCTGTTATTAAGATAAGCAGCCATAAAATTATTAGCCAAATAAAGGCAAGTAAGTACAACCTAAGATTAAAGAAGATAATAGGCCAAATAAAATTGAAAAAAAGCTGAATCTTATAAATGAAAAGAGTTACATGCTGAGAAGACTCTGTAGTCAAGACTAGATAGGATGCTATTCCCATTAAAATATATAGAACAGTCCAAACGATTGGAAATAGCCATCCCGGTGGTGATAGCACTGGCTTTTGAATTGTTTCAAATGTGGTCATAGCATCGTGTGTAAGAAATGCTGAAAGAGTACCTACAAAAAGGGGAATAATAATACATATAATTAATTTCTGCCATTGAATTTTTATAAAATCACCTCATCAAAAATATATGAAAAAAATAAAATTATATGCTTGTTGATAAAATTTAGGGTATAATATCCTGAGAAAAAGAGTTTTAGAGAAAAGGTGATTGTAGATTACTGAGGTTGTGGTAAAATAATTATGTGATGAGCTAGATATAAGGAGGAATAATCATGGCATTATTTGATGATCTAAGTAAAAAAGCAGCAAAACTGACAGAAAAAACAATTGAAAAATCATCTGAATTAGCGGATGTCGCGAAAACGAGAGTGAGTATAAAAAGTGCTCAGGCTGATTTAGATGAGAAGTTTATTGAATTAGGCAAACTGTATTATGAAATTATTAGTAATGATAATATTTTTGATGAAAAGACAGCAGCAATCGTTCAGGAAATTGACAGTATTAATACACGAATAAAAGAATTAGAAGCAAATTTGGATAAATAAAACCTGTTGAGGATCATACTTCAACAGGTTTTTCATATTCTTTTTCAATATCATGCCAAAATTCAGCGTTTTTAATTCCTAAATTATCAGGGTGGAAAATTGGATCTTTTCCTTCCTTTTTTTGAATACTATAGTCTTTTAAACATTTAAAAGCAATTTTACCTAACAATAAAATTACGACAATATTCATGATTGCCATAAAGCCCATCAAAACATCAGCTAGATCCCAAATAGTATTAAAACTAGCTTGGGCACCAAAGAAAATTATAATTACAGTAATAATTCTAAAAATAAATAAAGCTTTTTTGTTGTCAATAATAAATTTAAAATTACTTTCAGCATAGCAATAGTTTCCAATCAAAGAAGAAAAAGCAAATAAGAAAATAGAAATTGTTATAAAATGAATACCAAATTCACCTACTTCAGCAAAAATAGCTTGTTGAACATACGGCATTCCTGTTAATCCAGATTCTGTCCCATAATTTAGTAACATAAAAGCAGTAGTGGAACAAATTAACATAGTATCAATAAAAACAGAGATGGTTTGTACTAAACCTTGTTTTACAGGATGAGAAACATCTGCGGTTGCTCCAGCGTTCGGTGCGGATCCCATTCCAGCTTCGTTAGAAAAAAGCCCACGTTTGATTCCATGCATTACACAAGAGCCGGCAAATCCTCCTGCAATCGCTTTAAAATCAAATGCTTGATTAAAAATATCACTAAATATTTCTGGTAGCTGATTAAGATTGCTAAAGGTTATGTATAAACCAAGTAATATATATAAAATAGCCATGACTGGTACAACTTTGGAGCTAATGATCCCGATTCGATGGACTCCGCCAAAAATAACCGCAGCAGTAGCTAAAGCTAAAACTGCACCAATAACAAAGGCAACTAATTCATTGTTTGAAAAATAATATTCGACAGCACTACTAACATTATATGCTTGCAATGGATTAAAGCCAAAAATAAAGCAAGCAATCAACAGACACGAAAAAATAATTCCTAACCAGCGTTTTCCGATAGCTTTTTCAATATAATAAGCTGGTCCTCCACGAAATGAGTCGCCGTCTTTTTCTTTATAGACTTGGGCTAAGGTTGATTCAATAAAAGCACTGGCTCCACCAATCAGAGCAATTATCCACATCCAAAAAATAGAACCAGCTCCACCAGCAGCCAAAGCTGTAGCAACACCAGCAATATTACCAGTTCCTACTCGTGATGCAGTTGAAATCATTAGTGCTTGAAAAGATGAAACACCATCATCATGATGTGATTTTTCCTTAAGAAGTCGAATTCCTTCTGGTAACATTCTAAATTGAACAAATTTAGTTCGAATTGTAAAATACACCCCGGTTGCAACAAGCAGAGCAATTAAAATATTGCTATATAAAAATTCATTGATTAATCCAAGTAATTCTTGAATTGATATCACGCATTCACTTCCTTTCATTAATTAATCTTGATTATAAAGCGCAAAAATGCATTATAATCATACTTTTGTATGTTACCATGTTTGATTTCTACTGTAAATAAGAATGCACAAAAAGTGTATCCATTAGGATACACTTTTAGACAAATTATTGATGATACTTATCCTCAAATTCTTGTAAAGGAATTGGTTTAGAATAATAAAACCCTTGAATAATATTGCAGCCTAAACAAACCAACAGTTCTATTTGTTTTTCAGTTTCAACTCCTTCAGCGACACAGGCAACATTAATTTTTTTACACATTTCAATTATATGATGTAAGATAGTTTGACATTTATCGTTATTTACTAATGTGTCGATCATTGATTTATCAATTTTTAATTCATCAAAATTTAAAGTTGATAATAATGACATATTTGCATATTTAGCACCGAAGTCATCTAGTGAAATATTAAAACCGAGATCTTTAATGCGCTTAGAAATCGTAGCAATGATACTACGATCGATATTTCCAATGCTTTCAGTAATTTCAAGAGTTATGAAATTGTTAGGAATATTATACTTATTTTTAATTCGTTTTAAGGAATTAGTAAAGTCAGATTCTAGAAGGGTAAGGCGAGAAATATTGACAGAAATAGGAATTAATTCTTTTCCTTCTTTTTGCCAACGCTCAAGAATTTCACAAATTTGTTCAAACATATAAAAATCTAAGTAACGAGTCATTCGTTCTTTTTCTAATGTGGGAATAAATTTATTTGGCATGATTAAGCCGTGACCGGGATATTCAAGTCGGACCAAAGCTTCGGCCGAAACAACTTTGTTTTGATCAATATCAAATTTTGGCTGTAAGTAAACAACAAATTGTTTTGCTTTAAAACATTTGAGAAGATTTTCAAGTTTTTTAGGTGAATAGTGTTTTTTATATGTATCAGCTCGTTCATAGTATATTTGTTTGTTGATCATCATTAATTCTTCGGCTTGGTGAATCAAATCATTAATATCCATGTTATCTTCACTCCATGTGTATCCAAGTGAGACACCATTTGGAGTTGAACCGAGTAAAGTATCTTCCATCTGCTTAGTAGCTTCAATAAATTGTTTATACTCAAGATTGTTTACAATAATGATGAATTCATCACCACTTAATCTAAAGATTTTTTCGCTTGGGAAATATGAATTCATAATACTAGAAATAATCGTAATTATTTTATCACCATGGTAATGTCCAAAATCGCGATTAATTTCTTTCAAGCCGTTGATATCTGCAAGAATGACTCCTTGAGAGTAAACAGCACTATTTTCATAACTCAAAAATTGAGTAAAACTATTACGATTAAGTAAGCCGCTTAAGTTATCGTGATAAAGATTGTACTGTGTTTTTTCATATAATCGACGTTTCTTTATCTCGTTGACGATAGAAAAATTGATAGAATCAAGTAATGCAATTGTATTTTGGTTAATTGAAGGATTGTCAACACCAATATAGCCTGCAAAAATGCCAGTTTCCTCATAGGGAATTGTCACTAAAGAATGGGCTTCACGACTAATAAAGTGTGCATATTCTCGAGGATGCTCTTTTTTGATGGCTTCACAATCATTGATAATTAGATTATTATGATGTTCAAAAGCTTCATAAATATAAGGAATTTCATTTAAATCAATCCGCTGTAGTTGGTCACGATAGTGAGGATAGTTTTCTCGGCACCATTCATAAGTGTTTGAACCAATTTTTGTATTTAGGTCAATTTCAACGATATATGCTCTTGTTGCTTGGTAAAAATTGCCAATGATCTCTAAAACGTTGTTAATAGCTTCTTCAAGAGTGTCCGGAATTGTCAAGGCTTGAAGACAATCTAAAATCGTTTTTTCAATTGCAAATTCAGTAGGAACACGTTGAAGATTGAAGTTATGAGTATCAGAAACATCAACAGCAATTTCCATTCGCACAGGTGTTCCTTCCCATAATACTAATTTATCTTTAACAATATAGTCTTTATTTAGATGCTGATTGCTAAACTCCCAAATATAAAATTCATTAAGATTTAATTTAGCATTAGTACAAAATGGGCAGGGGCTAGTTCGGCCTTGTAGAGCTTCGTAACATTTAATATGATTATATTCTCCCGCTTCAATTCCGGTGATTTCACGTCCCTTTCGATTTAAGTATAGTAATTCATAAGTATCTAGGCTGCTAACATAAACAATTTCATCAAGTTCATCAATTAGCCAGCCTTTACTAATATAATTAGTTACAGGAGTTATATCCTGATAGCTATCATTAAAAGCAAAATATTGCGATTTGCCCAGTTTTTTTGCTCGATAGAGAGCAGAATCGGTTTGTTCAAACAATTCGTGTAATGTTTTACCGTCATCAGGGCTAAAAGTAATACCAATTGAACTGCTGATCGTATATTCTTGATAATTTGATGAGTAATAAAGATGAAGTTCTTCAAGAATGATACTAGCTTTATGGTAAACATATTTCTTGGAGGGAATATCTTTAATGAAAATAATGAATTCATCGCCGCCATAACGCCCAATAATTGCTTTGTTATTAAAAATATTTGTTAGCTTATGAGCAATCTCACATAAAACGGTATCCCCAAAACTATGACCAAGATTATCGTTGATATTTTTAAAGTTATCAATATCAATCAATAATAAAGCACTACTAGACTCTCTTTTTTTATTTAAATATTCATTAACAATTTGACCAAAAGCGGTTCGATTGTATAGTTTAGTGAGCGGATCGGATTGAGATTGGCGCAATAATTCTAATTCATGTATTTTCTTATCATTAATATCTTTTACATAGACAAAGCCAAATAATTTATTTGTTTCACCAACGTGTAAGAGATGAATCGTTGTACTGACCCAGCCTTGTTTTTGAGTTGCATTGAGCGAACGATATTCACAATATACTTCCGTAATCCCCTGTTCAAATAATTTCTTTAAACGGTGAGGATGTAATTCTTGGTAGAATTTATTTTTATCATCAGGATGGACGCATTTTTTAGTCCAGCGAAGTAAAAACTCACTATAACTACAGTTAGTGTTTAAGTCAACTAGTTTTAACATGTTAACGGTATTTTCGATAATATCTTCGATAATTAAATCATCATCAATATTAATTTCATAGGATACTAAAGCATCTGATGCTATTGCTGCTTTAAACTGTCCCTCATGAAGATATTTTTGATGACTGATTTCTAGATTTTTTAAAACTTTTTTGTTTTCAGTAATATTTTCGACTAAACAAATTATATATACTGACTGATTATTGTATATAAAGGATAGTCTAGAACGAGTCCAAATCAAGTCATTATCTTTATTAAATGATTGAGTCTCAATTTCGAGAAATTCTTCTTTCTTTTGAATGATACTAGTAATTGTATTTTTTACTTTTTGATAATCATTAGAATAGGGAAGAGAATAGTTGAAGCCGTCATTACGCTTGTATTTAAAAAGTTGATAATAAAGATCATTAGCATATTCAAAATGAAAATTATGACGATATGTAATGATTGCACAAGCAGTATTTAAATGGTTACAGATCTTAGTGATCATATCAAGATTATATGGATTAACTGGCATTCTATTTTCCTCCTTATTAAATTAGAAAAAATAGCTCTACCTCATTATACTACTAAAGCAATTATATCGGTTGAATTATTTTAATGTTTGATTAATATTCCAGCAATGATCTAATGGTCCACTGCCATGACCTAGGTTAAGATTAGCTTTTAAAGCCCCGGTAATATAGACTTTAGCTCTAGTAACGCTTTCTTCAATTGAATATTCTAAAGCTAGATTGGAAGCAATTGCTGAAGAAAGGGTACAGCCAGTGCCATGAGTATTAGGATTATTAATTTTTTCTCCTGTCAACCAAGTAATATTTCCCCGGTAATAAAGAAGGTCATCAGCCCGTTCTTCAAAATGGCCCCCTTTGATCAAAATGTAGCCGTGGTACCATTCACTAATCATCTTTGCGGCTGTAATCATGTCATCTTTAGTATTAATTTTTAAATTTGTTAAAACCTGTGCTTCAGGGATATTAGGGGTAATAATAGTAGCTAATGGAATAAGCTTTTCTTTCAAGAGTCTTAGAGCATTGTCAGCTAATAAACGAGATCCGCTAGTAGAAACCATAACAGGATCAACAACGATAGGACAATCTTTTTGTGATGTTAATTTATTTACGATCATTTCAATTAATACTGGACTGGAAACCATTCCAATTTTAATTGCATCAGGATAAATATCTTCAAAGACACAGTCAAACTGTTCGGCTAAAAAATCAGGTTTTACTTCCATAATATCTCTAACACCTAATGTGTTTTGGGCCACTAAGGCAGTAATAATACTCATCCCGTAGACTTTATGAGCTGTCATGGTTTTTAGATCCGCTTGAACTCCTGCTCCACCTGTTGGATCAGTTCCTGCGATAGTTAGAACTTTTTTCATAATCATCTCTCCATTTCTGATAAATTTTTTAAATTTAAATCACTTATTTTGCAAATTTCATCCCAATCATCTTGATTACTTTGATCTGCAACGGCCCATACTGTAAAACCTTGCTTTTTTGCAGCAATTATTGCATGAAGGGCATCTTCAATAACAATGCATTCATCTTTATGGAGGTGTAATGCAGAGATTGCATAATTGTAGGCCTCGCCACTGCGTTTATCTAAAGTAGTATGATCACATGTAATAATTTCATCAAATTTTGATGTTAGATTATATTTATCAAGAATGTTAATTGTTGCTTGATAATTATTTGCAGTTAATAAGCACAGTTTTTTATGATGGTTAAAACAGTTAGTAATAAATTCCAAAGCCCCTGGTTTTAAGGGGATTTCGCTTAAATAAATATGATTCAATAAACTATTAACTTCATTGATTAAAACATCAAGAGGCTCTTTTAATTGATATGTCTCAGCGATGTATTTAATTGCTTGGTTAATTGATAGTGGTGCCAAGATATCTTTAAGATTTGCCTCAGGGGTAATTCCTTTTAATTCGAGAAAACGACTGCCTAATTCATTCCAAATGTGCATCGAATCAAGCAAAGTTCCATCCATGTCAATGATATAACCTTTAATCATAGATTCCTCGGGCATGTGCTTTTAATTTAGCGGCTGCTTCTTTTATATCAGGAGCGCTCATAATGGCTGAAACAACAGCAATACCATCAATTTTTGTTCCTTTTAAGAGTAGGCAATTGTCTTGGTTGATACCACCGATTGCTACAACAGGTAAGCCAATTTTTGTAGTTATTTCATGTAATTGGGTAAAGCTCACTGCTGTAGCATCATCTTTAGTTGAAGTATTGAACATGGCCCCCACTCCTAAATAATCAGCACCATCTTCCTTGGCGGCAAGAGCTTCTTTTAAGTTGTGAGCAGAAACCCCAATAATTTTATGAGGACCGATTATTTTTCGAACTCTTTTAACAGGCTGATCATCTTGACCGATATGAATTCCATCACTGTCTACAGCCAATGCTACGGCTACATTATCGTTGATGATAAAGGGAATATGGTATTTAGAACAAATTGTTTTGACTTTTTTTGCTTGAATAGTAAATTCTTCATCAGTTAAATTTTTTTCGCGTAATTGAACCATTGTTACTCCACCTAAAATAGCTTGTTCAATATCTTCTTCAAGTGAACGATCGTTCAACCAGCTGCGGTCGCTGACTAAATATAGTTCTAGCATGTTTCTAGTGAAGTTCAATTTTAACACCGGCTTTCAATTGATAATAATTAATTGTACTCAAGGCATCGATTAAATGCATTCTAAAACTGCTTGTTCCACTATTGTCATTACGAACTCTTTGATCAGCTAACTCACCACAGTATCCCATCATTGCAATCGTATAAGCAGTAGTTTCTAAAAGATCATTTTGACCAATAGCGGTTGTTGCTCCAAGAATTGCCGATAACATACAACCTGTTCCTGTGATTCGTGACATCATTGCACAACCGTTAGTGATTACATAGGTTTTTTCTTGATTGGCAACAATATCAATTGCTCCAGTGATTGCGATTACGGCACCGGTTTCTTGACTAAATTTCTTAGCAAAACTAATAACTTCATTAAGATTTTCAGCTGTTACAATATCATTGATATTGGCATCGACTCCTTGAGTTGAAGTCATATTCATTGCTAGGGCTTTTATTTCGGAAATATTTCCTCGAATAACACTAAAATTAATTTCTTCAAGTAGTTTTTTTGCAGTATTAGTCCGAAGTTTGCTAGCTCCAGCACCAACAGGATCGAGAACAACAGGGTGATTTAAATGGTTAGCCATTTTTCCTGCTTTGATCATTGAAGCAACTGTCCTTTCATTCAGCGTACCAATATTGATTACTAAAGCATTACAGATTGTTGTAATTTCCTCAACTTCATGAATGTCATCAGCCATAATGGGGCTGCCATTAACAGCTAAGATGGCATTAGCACAATCATTGACAGTAACATAGTTAGTAATGCAATGCACAATTGGATTGCGTAATTTAATTTCTTCTAAAACTTTTTCAAACATATTCTTCCTCACTTTCTTAAAGCACTAAAAAGAGAATATGCCAAGTGCCATATTCCCTACTTATTGTTAGTGAGTATGTCCCTACGTTGGCATTATCCAAATCAGGTTAGCGGTCGAAGTTCACAACTTCCTCTCAGCCTGTTTACAAGCTCCCGTGCTTTAACTATATCATAGCATTTTCAAACTATTTCAGCAAACTAAGTATCAAAATTTTTTTGCGTTGATAATAAAAGAAGATTGAAATGCATAATTATATCGAGTATAATTAGTAGGGTTAGCGTTAAAACCCAGAACGGAGCGATAAAATGAAAAATAATTATGATGTTGTGGTTGTTGGAGCGGGACCAGCAGGAATCATGG